>QLIP01036914.1_pt1 | contig 71735 bp, 56 predicted proteins | sample 1769771 | NCBI WGS metagenome assembly QLIP01 (sample SAMN09428762, study PRJNA476227) | Gut metagenome, whole genome shotgun sequencing project. | isolation source: cecum | host: Rhizomys sinensis | place: China: Jinsha town of Minqing, Fujian Province | collected 2013-09-23 | reverse complement strand
CTGCACCATTTTCTAAAATGATGATAGACGGCATTCCAACTCAGGACAACTTTCCCGAAGAGATGTTCCACTGGGAGCTGATGCCATTGACACCCGCTTTTAAGCTTATGGAGAATCGCATTTACGACTTCTATAAGGCTGCTTCGGAATCCCTTCGCCCAAAAAATTCGCCTTAAAACTTTGTCCTTTAGGATAAAATTAGTATCTTTGCGCTGCCAATTATGGCCCCTTGCGGGCCGTGTCACATAGCAATAGAAATACAAACCTCTTATAGACTGATATTTATGAGTTTAAACATCATCGTGCTTGCCAAGCAGGTGCCCGACACCCGCAACGTAGGCAAAGATGCTATGAAGGCCGACGGCACCATCAACCGTGCCGCCCTCCCTGCAATCTTCAACCCTGAAGACCTCAACGCCCTCGAGCAGGCACTCCGCCTTAAAGATGCCAATCCCGGTTCAACCATCACTGTGCTCACCATGGGCCTTCCCAAAGCCGCTGAAGTGATTCGCGAAGCTATGTTCCGCGGTGCCGACGGTGGCATCGTTCTCACCGACCGTGCACTCGGCGGTGCCGACACCCTTGCCACTTCCTACTCTCTGGCTCAGGCTGTTAAGAAAATCGGCAATTTCGACATCATCCTCGGCGGTCGCCAGGCTATCGACGGCGACACTGCTCAGGTTGGTCCCCAGATCGCCGAAAAGCTCGGCCTGCCCCAAGTGACCTATGCAGAAGAAATCATCGACCTCGCCGACGGCAAAGTTACCGTTAAGCGTCGCCTCGAACACGGTCTCGAAACTGTCGTTGCCCCCCTACCCTGCGTAGTGACTGTCAACGGCTCGGCTGCTGATTGCCGCCCCCGCAACGCCAAGCGTCTCATGAAGTACAAATATGCTGTGTCGCCCTCCGAAAAGGCCGCCCTCACTCCCGAGCAGCAGGCTTTCGTTGACGCCCGCCCCTACCTCCAGCTCAACGAGTGGGGTGCCGCATTCGTCGAAGCCGACCCCATGCAGATTGGTTTCCCCGGCTCGCCCACAAAGGTTAAAACCGTCGAAAACGTAGTCTTCACCGCCAAGGAAGCGCTCCGTCTTGAAGGCGCCGACGAACAGGGTCTCGAAAACCTCATCAAAGAACTCATACACAACCACACCATCGGCTAAGCCCAGGCTCCGATATACACATTACTATTATGGCAGATAAGAACAATCTTATAGTATATTGCGAGTTCGAAGACGGTCGCATCGCCGACGTGAGCCTCGAACTCCTCACCAAAGGCCGCCAGCTCGCCAACCGTCTGGGCGTGCGCCTCGAAGCCATCGTCATCGGCGACAAGCTCGAAGGCGTAGAAAACCAGATTTTCCCCTACGGCGCCGATGTCGTTTATAAAGTCGAAGACTCCCGCCTCTACCCCTATACATCCAACCCCCACTCCTCGGTGCTCATCAACCTCTTCAAGGAAATCGAGCCCCAGATTGCCCTCATGGGTGCCACCTGCATCGGCCGCGACCTTGGCCCCCGCGTTTCCAGCGCCCTCCACAGCGGCCTCACAGCCGACTGCACCTCGCTCGAAATCGGCGACCACACCGACGCCAAGACCAAGCAGGAATACAAGGACCTCCTCTATCAGATCCGCCCCGCTTTCGGCGGCAACATCGTAGCAACCATCGTCAATCCCGAATGTCGCCCCCAGATGGCCACCGTGCGCGAAGGCGTGATGAAGAAGGAAGAAGTTGAAGGCGGCCACACCGGCACTGTTGTCAACCTCGACGCCAACAAATACGTTAGCCCCGAAGACTTCGTTGTCGAAATCATCGACCGTCAGATCGCCAAGTCCAAGGTCAACATCAAGGGCGCTCCCATCATCGTGGCCGGTGGCTACGGCGTGGGGTCCAAAGAAAACTTCCAGCTCCTCTACGACCTTGCCGCTACCCTCGGTGCCGAAGTAGGCGCGTCGCGTGCAGCCGTCGACGCCGGATTTATCGAACACGAACGCCAGATCGGCCAGACCGGCGTTACCGTGCGTCCCAAGCTCTACATCGCCTGCGGCATCTCCGGCCAGATCCAGCACATCGCCGGCATGCAGGAAAGCTCTATCATCATCTCCATCAACAACGACCCCAACGCTCCCATCAACACCATCGCCGACTATGTTATCACCGGCAACATGGAAGAGGTCGTGCCCAAACTCATCAAATACTACAAAAAGAACTCCAAATAAGCCATGGCTAATTTCTTTACCGACAATCCCGACCTGCGTCACCACCTCACTCATCCCATGATGAGCAAAATCGTTGAGCTCAAGGAGCGCAACTACACCGACGCCGAGAAATTCGACTATGCACCCCTCAACTTTGAGGACGCCATGGACAACTACGACCGCGTGCTTCAGGTTGTAGGCGAAATCTGCGGTACCACCATCGCCGACAACGCCGAATCTGTTGACCACGAAGGTGCTTCCTGCTCCGACGGCCGTGCTCACTATGCTTCGGCCACCGTCGAAAACCTCAAGCTCTGCCGTCAGGCCGGCCTCATGGGCATGGCTATGCCCCGCCGACTCGGTGGTCTCAACTTCCCCATCACCCCCTACATCATGGCCGCCGACATCGTGAGTCGCGCCGACACCGGTTTTGAAAACCTCTGGGGTCTCCAGGACTGCGCTGAAACTCTCTACGAATTTGGCGACGAAGACCAGAAGCAGCGTTTCATACCCCGCGTGTGCGAAGGCGAAACCATGTCGATGGACCTCACCGAGCCCGACGCCGGTTCCGACCTTCAGTCGGTTATGCTCAAGGCCACTCAGAAAGAGGACGGCACATGGGTGCTCAACGGTGTTAAGCGCTTCATCACCAACGGCGACGCCGACCTCCACCTCGTGCTCGCTCGCAGCGAAGAAGGCACCAAGGACGGCCGCGGCCTCTCTATGTTTATCTACGACAAGCGCAACGGTGGCGTAAACGTGCGCCGCATCGAAAATAAGATGGGTATCAAGGGCTCGCCCACTTGTGAACTCGTCTATAAAAACGCTCCCGCCGAACTCGTAGGCAGCCGCCGCATGGGTCTCATCAAGTATGTGATGGCCCTCATGAACGGTGCCCGCCTCGGCATAGCCGCCCAGAGCGTTGGTTGCAGCGAACTCGCCTACCGCGAAGGCCTCGCCTACGCCAAGGACCGCAAGCAGTTTGGCAAGGCTATCATCGAATTCCCCGCTGTGAGCGAAATGCTCGCCGTGATGAAGGCCAAGCTCGATGCCAGCCGCTCGCTTCTCTACGAATGCGCCCGCTACGTGGACCTCTACAAAATCCTCGACGACATCAGCCACGAACGCGCCCTCACTCCCGAAGAACGCGCCGAACGCAAGCAGTTCAACCACCTTGCCGACGCTCTCACTCCCATGGCCAAGGGCATGGGCAGCGAATACTGCAACCAGAACGCCTACGACTGCATCCAGATTCACGGCGGCTCGGGCTTCATGAAGGACTATGCTTGCGAACGCCTCTACCGCGACGCCCGCATCACATCCATCTACGAAGGCACAACTCAGCTCCAGGTAGTGGCTGCCATACGCCACGTCACCACCGGCACCTACAAGAAGCTCATGGAAAGCTACGCCGCCAACGAAGTGCGCGCCGAGCTCCAGCCTCTCAAGGACCGCCTTGCCAACCTCGCTGAAACATATCAGAAGGCCGTTGACTCTGTAGTGGCCGTCAACGACAGCACCTACACCGACTTCATGGCTCGCCGCATGGTTGAAATGGCCGGCAACATCGTTATGGGCTATCTCCTGCTCCTCGATGCACAGCGCAACGAAACCTTCACTCGCTCGGCCCTCGTTTACGGCAACATCGCCGCCAACGAAGTAACCCGTCACGCAGAGTTCATCGCCAACTTCGACCGCGGACAGCTCCCCCTCTACCTCAATCACGAATAAACAATCTGTTTATATATGTGCAATTAAAGGCCGGGCAGTCGCCCGGCCTTTATTGCGCATATACCATACATTACTCTAAACGCGCGGCAGCCACTTCCTACCCGAGGAAATGGCTGCCGCACAGATAATTGTTTAGATTAAGAGTGAGAAAGACGGAGAGATTATTTTTGACGTCCACGCACACGTCCGTGTTGTTTCATGAGCTGCTGTGTGAATCGGCGCTCGGTGTTTTTGAGGCGTAACAATTGTCTGGGCGTGAGTATATCTTTGAATTTATCAAAATAAGTCATTTCAACCTGACCCTCGGCGCGCTTCTGCTCAAAGATGGTGCGCGAAGCATTTTCGAGTTCGAGGTCTGAAGCCTCGGCATTGTCGCTCACCTTGGCTTCGAGAGCGCGTGTCTCGGAGTTGATTCGTTCCACAGCATCCTCCATTTCATCGTAGAGAGGCATAAATTCGCGTTTTTGCTCGGCTGAGAGCTTGAGTTCGCGCGCTATAAAGTCGTGTTTGTATTCACGAATTTCCGACAGCCATTTGCTGCGGTCATCGGGCGAGAGCAGGCGTTGTGCGGCAAGGCGCGGTGCGGCCACACTGCTGAGAAGCAGCAACACGTAGGCTATGTATCGGCTATTGATTTTACACATGGTGCGATTGGGAGTGATTAGTTGAGTGACTTGCCCGGCAACGAGTCGGTGGCAAATACAGCCGAGTCCAGCAGTGCTTCGGGCGATATGCCTTCGTCCATTAGGTCGTCGTACAAGTCCCATTCGTTTACCTTATTAACCACACATTCATTTACAAATGTATCGTTATTGAAGGCTTCGGCCATAGTGGGGCTCGTTTCAAGCGACAGTACAGGACCGGCGGTTATCATTGTAAACATCTTTAGCATGCACCACACGCCTCCAAACATTGCCGCCATGTATACGTAGGGACGCATCTTCTGCCACAGGGTGCGCACTTCGGATGCCTGTGCTGCGCTCAACTCGGGGCGCTCGGGCAGAGCTGCTGTCATACGGGCTGCAAATTGCTCGAAGTAGCCATCGGGCACAGTGGTTCCGTCGCGACGGGGAAGCTTGCTGAGTATGTTGTCGTCTTGTTTCATATTTGCATTTTGTGCATTTTGTATTTTAGACTGACAAAGTTGCCAAAGGTTTAATACGACGTAAAAAATTTTTATTCTTTTTCCTTAAAAAAGCTTTCGATTTTTTTCACGGCAAGATGATAAGATGCTTTGAGTGCCCCTACAGTGGTACCGAGGATATTGCTCATATCCTCATATTTCATATCGTCGAAATATTTCATATTAAATACCAATCGTTGCTTTTCGGGCAGTGTCGCAATGGCTTTGCGCAACTCGCGTGCGAGCTCGTCGCCGTCTATATCGCCGTCGGCCTCGATGCGCTGCACAAGGGCCGCTTCCTGATCGTCGAGCGACATTCCCTGTGTCTTGCGCTCGCGTGCAAGAAATGTTATTGCTTCATTGATTGCAATTTTGTACAGCCAAGTTGAGAGGCGCGCCTCGCCGCGAAAGTTCTCTATCGACATCCATGCCTTCATGAATGTATTTTGAAGCAGGTCATCGGCATCTTCGTGTGTCTGCACCATGCGTCGCAACTGCCGGTAGAGGGGCTCGGAGTAGAGCTTTATCACCTCGCCAAAGGCATCTCGCACCGTCGCCGGCTGGCGAAGGCGCTCCACGAGGGCTATATTTTCGGCGGGCAGTTGGGGCATGATCAGCTTTTTTTGCAAAATTACCAATTTTTCGCGAATATGCAACCCCTAATTCTTTTTTTTAAGTTTATTTTTAGAATTTCTCCACCGGCATATATATTTTTTCCATATTCCACTTTTTATGCTTATCTTTGCATAATAAATACTACACTTTTCCGAATGGAACAAAATATAATAGTCAAGGGTATAAATCTGGCCTATACCAAGATCGGCTCGGGACCGGCGGCCATACTGATGCACGGCTGGGGATGCGACAGCAGCACTCTGTCGCTGTTTCAGCGTGTCGCTTCAGAATCGCATACGGTCTATAATCTTGATTTGCCCGGTTTTGGCAAGAGCGACGAGCCTTCGTGGGCTTGGACCGTGGAGGACTATACTCAGATGCTCGAGGAGTTTGTGACCAAACTCGGCATAGAGCGACCTGTGTTGCTCGGCCACTCCTTTGGCGGTCGCGTTGCCATATTGTACTCGTCGCGCAACGCTGTCGACAAGCTCGTGCTGGTAGATGCCGCCGGAGTCAAGCCCAAACGTTCGCTCAAATATTACATGAAGGTCTACAGCTTCAAGCTGGCCAAGAAGATATATCCCTTCATAGTGGGCCGTCAACGCGCCGACGAAGTAATTGCCCAAATGCGTGCCACCCGTGGCTCAAGCGACTATAACAACAGCTCCGAAACAATGCGACAGGTGCTCGTAAAGGCCGTCAATACCGACCTGCGCAGTGTGATGCCACGCATTTCGGCCCCCACCCTGCTGCTTTGGGGCGAGAACGACACTGCCACTCCCATGCGCGACGCCCACATCATGCGCAAGCTCATTCCTGGCTCGGGGCTGGTGTCATTTGCCGGTGCCGGACACTTCTGCTTCATCGACAATCCCTACCAGTCGGCTGCAACGGTGCGCCGATTTCTTCAATCAGAAATAAAGAAATAACCCTCCTATGTTATTGACCGTCATATCACTCTGTGTCATCGTGGTGATGGCTGTCGCGCTGGTCCTGGAGCTCAAGCGCGACTTGATGATGTTTCAGCAAAATTCTTATCGCAACGAACGCTATCGCCGCTGGCTGGCTGAGTCAAAGGACACTACAAGCACTATGCGCCTCATTGGCCTGGTGGTGCTGTTCATTTCCATCTCGATTTTTGCACGTCCTGCCATAGCCGTTGCTCTGACTGCAACATTTGGCGTGTGGACCATCTGGTCGCTATGGGGCCGCAAGTATAAGAAGCCTCTGGCCTGGACAGCTCGCGCCCGACGCATTTACGGTGTGGCCTGCGGCCTGAGTTTGGTCGTAGCTGCAGTGGCTTTCATGGTGTCGCGCGGCTCGGTGTTCAACAACTCCGAAGCCCTGGCTCCCGCATTGGGACTGCTGGCTGCCTTCTGCGCTTCGCACATCATTATCATGACATCCAACTGGCTGTTGCGGCCTGTCGAAGCTGCCATCACACGCCGATATTACAACGATGCCGCCCGCATCCTGCGCTCCATGCCCCAGCTCAAGATTGTGGGCATTACAGGCTCCTACGGCAAGACAAGCACCAAGCACTATCTGCAACGCATCCTGTCGGAAAAGTACGACACGCTCATGACTCCCGGAAGCTTTAACACAACGCTCGGCGTGGTGCGCACCGTGCGCGAGTATCTCAAGCCCTACAACGAGGTGTTTATCGTAGAAATGGGTGCCAAAAATGTAGGCGACATCAAGGAGATATGCGACCTTGTGCATCCACAAATGGGCATTATAACTGCCGTGGGTCCACAACACCTCGAGTCGTTCAAAACCATTGAGCGCGTACAGGCCACCAAGTTTGAGCTTGCCGATGCCTTAGGACCCGACGGAACGATTATTATAAATGAGGACTTTGAAAAAATTGCCGACCGTCCCGTCAGCAATTGCCGCGACCTGCGCTACGGCGTGACGTCGGCCGACGCTCCCTGGCGAGCCGAAGATGTGGTATATTCGGCCGACGGCACCACCTTCACAGTCGCTGGTCCCGACGGCCTGAGACTGCCTCTGCGCACACGACTCATGGGCGAAGCCAATGTGAGCGACCTCCTGGCCGCTGCCGTATGCGCCCTGCAGTTGGGTGTCGACAGTCGTGCCATTGCCGCAGCCGTTGCCTCCATCGAGCCCGTGGAACACCGCCTCAGCGTGAAGCGCACCCCTGGTGGCATTACCATTCTCGACGATGCCTTCAACTCCAATCCCGTGGGCTCGCGCATGGCTCTCGAAGTGCTCGGCTCCATGACCGGTGGCAAGCGCATTGTTATCACTCCCGGCATGATTGAACTGGGCAGCGAGCAAGCCGAACTCAACCGTCGGCTCGGCGAGACCATCGCCCGCAACACCGATGTGGCCATCGTGGTGGGCGAATACAACCGCGAAGCCATCCTCGAAGGCATCCAAGCCGTGGGCATGAACACAGACGCAGTGCACGCTGTGGCCACCTTCAACGATGCCCAGACCATCCTGGCACGCATTGCCTCAAAGGGCGACACCGTGCTCTACGAAAACGATCTCCCCGACACATTTAAGTAAGTAATATTCTCCAAACCTACCACTATAATGAAAACCAAAGTTGGTGTTTTCTTCGGCGGACGTTCCACCGAACACGAAATATCTGTAATATCGGCCAATCAGGCTATGTGTGCTTTCAATCCCGAAAAGTACGACATAATTCCCATATACATCTCCAAAGAAGGTCGCTGGTACACCGGCCGCGAATTGCTCACCCTTTCCAACTATCGCAATATCCCCGAGTTGCTCAAGAAGGTCACTGAAATATACATGCGCCCCGTTTACGGCGATTTCAATCTCTACAACACTCGCAAAGGCTTCTTTGGCAAGGAAATATTCGATACTCTCGACCTCGCTGTTCCAGTGCTCCACGGCACCAACATGGAAGATGGCCGCTTTGAGGGTCTCCTCGAAACCATAGGCCTTCCCTATGCAGGCTGCGACACCCTCGCCTCGGCCAACGGCATGGACAAGATCACCATGAAGATGATTCTTCGCTCGGAAGGCATTCCCGTGGTCGACTTCGTATGGTTTACCGACCGTCGCTGGGCCGCAGAGCGCGACGCGGTTATCGACAATATAGAATCCACCCTTGGCTATCCCGTCATTGTCAAACCCGCCGACCTCGGCTCATCAATCGGCATCGGCACTGCTCACGACCGCGACGCTCTTATTGCCAAAATCAACGATGCTGTGCGCTTCTCGGGCCGCATCATCGTGGAACACATGGTCACTGCCCTGCGCGAAATCAACTGCTCCGTGCTCGGCGACGCCGACGAATTTGAAACTTCAGTGCTCGAAGAGCCCATCAAGGCCGAAGAAATTTTGAGCTACGGCGACAAATACATGGGTGGCGGTATGCACGCTGCCGAAAAGCGCATACCAGCAGAGTTGCCCGACGACCTCGCTGCCGAGTGTGCCCGTCTCGCAGGCGAAACATTCCGCGTACTCGGCTGTCACGGTGTGAGCCGCGTCGACCTCATTATCGACGGCGACACCAACAAAGTGTATGTCAATGAAATCAACACCATCCCCGGCTCGCTGAGCTACTATCTTTGGGAGGCCGCCGGACTGTCGTTCGAACAGCTCATGGACCGCCTCGTCAAGTTGGCTCTCAAGCGTCACCGCGCCCAGCAGGGCAAGACCCTTTCGTTCTCGCAAAATATCTTTGCTATGGGCGGAGGCACAAAGGGCGGCATCAAAGGAGGTATAAAGAAATAATACTTAAATCTATACCATGAAACGCATTTTCTTATTTATATTTACCGCTCTGATTTGCTCCCAGATACAAGCCATCAGCCCCAGGCAGGCCAAGCGCTGGGTGCAGAGCCGCAAGTGGTCGCAAGGCTGGACAGTCAATCCCGACCGCTCGGTCAATGCTCAGGAATTTGCCGAGCAATACGCCAAGAATCCCGAAGTGTGGCAAGCCGCATTCAACTTCCTGGCCACCAACAATCTCGACTCGTTACCCACTGGAAATTACCAGATTATCGAAGGTCGTTGCCGCGCTTCTGTGAGCGAATACGTGCCCTGCATTGAGTCGGACGGAGGCATCGAAGAGCATCGTCGCTTTATCGACCTGCAATATACTCTTAGCGGCAAGGAAAAGATGGGTATCGCCACCGACTGTTCCGTGCAGAAGCCCTATGACGAAAAAGCCGACATAGGCTTTCATACCTCCAAGCACATAAAATATTATCCCGCTGCTGCCGACCGCTTTTTCCTCTTTTTCCCCTCCGACCGACATCAGCCGTCGGTACGCGACAAAAACTCTCCCGAAGTCAAAAGCCGCAAAGTGGTACTCAAAATTGAGTATGTAAAGTAGTTTTGTTATATATAAAATCAAAGCGCCAGTCACTTAAGATAGGCGCTTTGATTTTATCAATTATTATCAGTCCTCCAAATGTCCGAATTTGCCTCGGTTCATATCGTCGAAGGCCTGCATTATTTCTTCTTTTGTGTTCATCAGGAATGGTCCATAACCCACTATAGGCTCGCGGATGGGCTCACCGCTCAGCACGAGGAGCAATGCACCTTGTTCCGATGAAAGCGTGATATGCTCGCCGTTGTTGCGGAACAGCACAAAGTTGTCGGTCGGAGCATCAACCGAGTCGTTGACTCGCGCCTTACCTTCCACCACGAGTATGCCGGTATTGTAATGCTCGGGGAGGTTGAACGACATCTTGCCACCGGGCGCAAGGCGAATGTTGTACATTTCGATTTTGGTAAATGTGGAGGCTACCCCTTTCAGACCTTCAAATTCACCGGCAATTACTTCTACCTCACCGGCATTGTCGGGCAATTTGTACTTGGGTATCTCAGCATTGGTAATGGGCTGATACTTGGGTGGTGTCATCTTATACTTTGCAGGAAGATTTACCCACAGTTGAACCATCTGGAATGTTCCACCGGTTTTGCTGAACTCCTTTTCATGATACTCCTTGTGCAGAATACCTGCACCAGCTGTCATCCATTGTATGTCGCCCTGACCGATTACACCCACATTGCCGCGGCTGTCGTGATGCTGCACCTTGCCTTGATAGGCAATGGTCACGGTTTCAAAACCACGATGAGGATGCACACCAACACCGCGCGGCTCCTTACGGGGCGACCATGTCATACGGGCATTGTAATCAAGGAGATAGAACGGACTCATGCGGTCCTGCGACATATTGTAGCCGTTGGGAAAAAAGTTGTGTACTCTGAATCCATCACCCACCATGTGCGTGGGAGGAGGTGGCAAAACCTGCTGAACTTCTTTTGTTTTCATAATAAATCCGTGTTTACTATAAAAAACAATATCACAGAGCAATTGTTTTTGAAACTAAATTACTACCTTTGCTGCAGATAAACATATTACGATGACAAAGAAAATAATAAAAACCATTTTTGTATTCATATTTTCCTGGACATTCTACTCTATGACTGTCTATATCATAGGCTTAATTTTCAGATGGAACACATTCTTAGGTTGGTTCAACGTACTGTCATGGGGCTTTATTTCAGCTATATGCGATAACTTCGGCCCGGTCGGCGGCAAGTATGTAAACAAGGGACTCGAAAAGTGTGGCCAGGTCATCAAGCGACTCTTCTAATCCTGCATGCACCCAAAAACAAAAGCATCACTTCGATTGAAGTAATGCTTTTGCTTTTTTGTAGCGAATCAGGGAATCGAACCCTGGTCTCCACCGTGAGAGGGTGGCGTGCTAGGCCACTACACTAAATCGCCTTGTTGCTCTGCAAAGTTACAATGTTTTGAAAGATAACACAAGACTTTTAGCGTTAATAATTGTTAAGCAAGCACAATTTTCCCCTCTCCGAGGAGAATTTTCTTCTCTTTATACAATTTACCCACCGCCTTTTTGAAATCCTTTTTTGAGCAGGCAAACCGCGCCTTGATTTCTTCGGGAGTCGAAGCATCTGTAATTGTGAGCACACCTCCGCCAAGGTTTATAGCTTCAAGTATCTGTTCGCCAAGGTCGGCGACACGCTGGCCGGTGGCCGGCATGAGGGTGAGATCGATTTTGCCGTCTTCACGCACGCTCTTTACAAATGCTTTTATTGTCTGCTCCAGCTCGAGTGGCTTGAATATTTCGTTTTCATATATCATACCCCAATGAGCATTGTCCACGATAGCGCGATAACCTATGGGAGTGTGTTCTACCACCAGCGCCTCTACTTCCGCACCGTGTATATATTCGGGATAGGCATTGCCCACGAAGTGTTCTACCTTGGCCGACGCCGCCACGCGCTTGCTCACATCGTCGAGATAGAGGTACACAAGGTATATGCCACCCTGGCGCATGCGCACTTTTTGTTGCAAAAACGGCACAAGGAGGTCCTTGCCGCTTATGCCCCAATCCATAAATGCACCGGCTGCATTGACATCGCGCACCTGCAGATAGGCAAACTCGCCCACCACAGCATAGGGCACCTCGGTGGTGGCTATCAAGCGGTCTTCCGAGTCGGTATATACAAATACATTAACTTCATCGCCAACTCCCTTGTCTTCGGGCATATAGCGGCGTGGCATGAGAATTTCGCGACCGTCGTCAGTGGCGAGATAATATCCAAAATCAACCTCACGCGCCACAGTGAGGATGTTGTAATTTCCTATTTTTAACATATGTTTTATGTAATATCCTGCAAAGAAAACACTTTTCTACCAATAATTGATTAATTTTGCAAAAAATATTTTGATTTCAGACGTTTTATATACATGACCGGCATAGATTTTATCAAAAAGTACTTTCCCAACCTCACGGAAACACAGCTCGAACAGTTTGAGCTGATGGGCAAACTATACCCTGAGTGGAACGAAAAAATCAACGTTATATCGCGCAAGGACATCGACAATCTCTACACCAACCATATACTGCACTCCCTGGCCATAGCTCAAATGCTTGGGCCGCTTGCCCCGGGCACCACATTTATGGACCTCGGCACCGGCGGCGGTTTTCCGGGCATACCTCTGGCCGTGATGTATCCGGAGTGCACTTTCCACCTCATCGACCGCATCGCCAAGAAATTGCGTGTTGCCGCCGACGTGGCTCAGCAAGTGGGATTGACCAACGTAACTTTTCGCCACGGCGATGTGGGTGAGTGCCACGATAAGTTCGACTACGTAGTGAGCCGCGCCGTAATGCCGCTCAACAGCCTTGTGAAGCTTACTGTGCGCAATGTAGCGCCTGTCACCCCCGAGGGAAATCGCTATGCCAATGGCCTTGTCTGCCTCAAGGGAGGCGACATGGCGGCCGAGAGTCAGGGTATCCGTTTCCCGATTATCGAATTTAATATCAACGAATTCATGGCCGAACCATTTTTCGACACAAAGAAGCTGGTTTATGTGCCATACACCAAATAATCTCCTCCTGTCATGTTAAAAATCAAACAGTTCGTTTTCAACCCCTTTGGCGAGTGTACATACCTTCTGATCGACGACTCCACCGACGACGCTATGGTGGTCGATCCCGGTATGAGTTCACCCTCGGAGCAAAAACAATTCGACGATTTTGTCTCCGAGCACAATATTCACATTAAAGGCGTGATAAACACGCACTTGCACATCGACCACTGCTTTGGAGCCAACTATGTCAAAGACAAATACGGAGTACCCGTGGCCGCCAATGTGGGCGATGCCGCACTGGGCAAGTCCATTGCTCAGCAAGCCAGCATGTTTGGATTCAAAAGCGCAGCTCAGGGTGTTGTAATCGACTCTGCGCTCAAGGACGGCGACACCGTGACGATAGGCCACGAAAAGCTTCAAGTGATTGCCACTCCCGGACACACTCAGGGAGGTATATGCTTTTACAGTCCTGATGCAAAGACCGTTATAGTAGGCGACACTCTGTTTAAAGGCTCAATCGGCCGCACCGACCTTCCCGGCGGCAACACTGAGCAACTCGTCGACAACGTAAACAATAAACTCCTCCGCTCCCTACCCTCCGACACTCTGGTTCTCTCCGGCCACGGCCCCTCAACCACCATAGGCCAGGAACGCGCCACCAATCCCTTTAGCTGGAAGTGAGGGATATGAAAGGCATTGACGCTCAAAGTCTTCTAAACGCTTTTCAATTATTTGAAAGCGGAAGAATTGACCAAATAGAAATAGGCACCACCGACGGGTTGCGGCATATACACGCTGCACTCTTCGGTGGCCTGTACGACTTTGCAGGCCAAATTCGCACCAAAAATATAAGCAAGGGCGGATTTCGCTTTGCCAACTCTCTATATCTAAACGAAGTACTTGCCGTAATCGAGAAAATGCCCGATTCAACCTTCGATGAGATAATTGCCAAATATGTCGAAATGAATATTGCCCATCCATTCATGGAGGGCAACGGGCGTGCCACACGTATATGGCTCGACTTGATACTAAAAGCGCGACTCGGTGTTGTGGTTGATTGGCAGAAAATCGATAAGGACCAATACCTGCAGGCAATGGAGCGAAGTCCCATCAATGACCTTGAATTGCGATTCCTTATAAAACCGGCTCTCACCGACCGCATTTCCGACCGCGAGATAATATTTAAGGGTATCGAGCAATCGTACTATTACGAAGGATATTCCCCCTCTTAGCGTCCCACCACGGGGGTCATTGCAATGGCACTTAGACGGTGTTCAAGCTCTGTGCTGGTGAGGCGGGTTGCCAAACGACCGCGGTGAGCTATGGATATGTTGCCTGTCTCTTCCGACACTATTATTGCAATGGCATCGGTTGCCTGAGCTATACCCAGCGCTGAGCGGTGGCGTAGCCCCATGTGACGTGGCACATCGGTGGAGTGGCTCACCGGCAATATGCAGCCGGCTGCCATCATGCGCCCTTTGGCAAGTATAAGTGCGCCGTCGTGCAGAGGCGAGTTTTTAAAGAAAATATTCTCGATAAGGCGCGTGTTGATGTCGGCATTTATTATATCGCCGGTCTTCTCATAGTTGTCGAGCGGTATCGACTGCTCCACCACTATAAGTGCTCCGGTCTTGGTGCGCGACATATTCATACAGGCATAAACCACGGGCATAATCCATTCCGTAACAGAGGTATCCGAATCCTTGCCGTGATGAAACAGTTTTGACAGAAAATGCAGTCGTCGATGCGAACCAAGTTCCACCAAGAAACGTTTTATCTGGTCCTGAAACAATATTACAAGTATCAGCAACCCGATACTCATGAATTTGTCGAGTATCGAGCCGATGAGTCTCATCGCAAAAATTTCCGATGCAAGTACCCACACCACTATAAATGCCATCACACCATAGAATATATTGATGGTGCCCGACTCTTTCATAAGTCGGTATATGTAGTATAGCAGCAGTGCTACGAGTACTATATCTATTATGTCTTTTATTTCAAAGGAGGGCATTGTTTTTTAGCTGTTTAATAGAGTCTCGTATATCTCCACACACTGACGGGCCTCAATCGGGTCGTGTACCCGGAGCAATTGAGCCCCACGCTCCAAGGCGAGCGTGTTTAGCACCGACGTGCCGTTGAGTGCCTCACCGGCTTCGACACCGAGAAGCTTTGTAATCATTGACTTGCGCGAGAATCCCACCATTACTGGACGATGTAGCAGTTGCAACAGGTCGAGGTGACGGAGAAGCTGATAATTCTGCTGGAGGGTTTTGCTAAAGCCAAATCCAGGGTCAACTATCACATCGTTAACTCCCATGAGAGCCAACTGCTGCAGTCGCTCACCGAGCTCGGCCAGCACATCGCGGGTTACATCCGCATAATCGGTGTGTTGCATCATGTCGGCCAGCGTGCCGCGCATATGCCCCAGGATATAAGGCACCTGCAGGCTTGCCACCGTGGCAAACATTTCAGTGTCGAGGTTGCCGCCCGACACGTCGTTGATGATATGGGCTCCCAGCCCTTCCACAGCCATGCGTGCCACTGACGCACGATAAGTATCTATACTTATCAGCGCATCGGGAAGGGCCTGGCGCACTTGTGGCACCACTCGCCTGAGGCGTTCCATCTCCTCGGCCTCAGACACTTCTGAGGCTCCGGGGCGGGTGGAGTGGGCACCGATGTCTATAATGTCGGCCACTCCGGGTTGAGGCAGCGTACCGTCAAATCGCGAGCCGCTGTAAAAGGAGTCGGGCGTCGCATTGACCACAGCACATATCACTGGTCGGTCAAACTGCACCAATCGGCCTTGAATATTGAGAGAGAAAGGAGTCATTTTCAAGCGATTAAGTATATTCTTATCGGTTGGCGCGCTTGCGTTCGATTTCGTCGAGTATTATCTTGCGCAGACGTATGTGGTTGGGGGTCACTTCTACATATTCGTCGCCCTTGATATACTCGAGAGCTTCTTCAAGGCTAAACACCACGGGAGGCACAATGCGGGCCTTGTCGTCGGCACCCGAAGCACGCATGTTGGTGAGTTTCTTCGACTTAGTCACGTTGACCACAATGTCGTTGTCCTTGGCATTCTCGCCCACCACCTGTCCGGCATATACTTCTTCCTGAGGGAAGATAAAGAACTTACCGCGGTCCTGCAGCTTGTCGATGGCATAGGCATAGGCCGTACCGGCCTCGAGGGCTATGAGCGAGCCGTTGGTGCGACGCTCGATATCGCCCTTCCAAGGCTGATATTCAAGGAATCGGTGGGCCATAATAGCCTCGCCGGCCGAGGCTGTGAGCACGTTGGTGCGCAGACCGATGATACCTCGCGAGGGGATGATAAATTCCATGTGCACACGGTCGTTCTGCGCGGTCATCGACATCATCTCGCCCTTGCGGCGTGTCACCATGTCGATTATCTTGGACGAGTATTCTTCTGTCACGTTGATGGTCATGAGCTCTACCGGCTCGCACTTTACACCATCAATTTCTTTCACAATTACCTGGGGCTGACCAACTTGCAGTTCGTACCCTTCGCGACGCATGGTCTCGATGAGCACCGAGAGGTGCAACACGCCGCGGCCGAATACGGTCCACACATCCTGGCTGGGGTCTTTGTGCACGCGCAGGGCGAGGTTGCGGTCGAGTTCCTTGGTGAGGCGGTCGCCGATGTGGCGCGAGGTTACAAACTTGCCGTCGCGGCCAAAGAAGGGCGAGTCATTGATTGTAAACGACATGGACATAGTGGGCTCGTCGATGGCGATGCGGGGCAGCGGTTCGGGATTGACAGCATCGGCCACGGTGTCGCCGATTTCAAATCCTTCAAGGCCCACGATGGCGCAGATGTCGCCGCTCGACACTTCGCTCACCTTCTTGCGGCCCATGCCTTCAAAGGTATGAAGTTCCTTGATGCGCTGTTTCGACACAGAGCCGTCCTTGCGGCAGAGGCCTATTTCCATGCCCTCGCGCAGGGTGCCTCGGTGCACGCGACCTATGGCTATACGGCCTACGTAGCTCGAAAAGTCGAGCGATGTGATGAGCATTTGAGCGTCGCCCTCAATGGTGGTGGGGGCGGGAATATGTTCTATTATGGCATCGAGCAGGGGCAGTATGTTGTCGGTGGGTTGCTCGTAGTCGGTGCTCATCCAGCCGTTCTTGGCCGAGCCGAATATTGTGGGAAAGTCGAGTTGCTCCTCTGTGGCGTCGAGCGAAAACATGAGGTCAAACACCATGTCCTGCACCTCGCTGGGGCGACAGTTGGGCTTGTCCACCTTATTTACAATCACCACAGGCTTGAGGCCTATTTCGAGTGCTTTCTGCAGCACGAAGCGAGTCTGCGGCATGGGGCCTTCAAATGCGTCGACCAGCAGCAGACAGCCGTCGGCCATGTTGAGCACTCGTTCCACCTCGCCACCAAAGTCGGCGTGACCCGGGGTGTCGATTATATTGATTTTTGTATCTTTATAGTTGATTGATACGTTTTTGGAGAGAATTGTAATACCGCGTTCGCGCTCGAGGTCGTTGTTGTCAAGGATAAGTTCGCCGGTCGATTGATTGTCGCGAAATAGGTGGCCGGCCATGAGCATTTTGTCCACGAGGGTTGTCTTGCCGTGGTCTACGTGTGCTATGATGGCTATGTTTCTGATATTTTGCATACACTATTGGATTTTTCACCACAACACTACGTATATTTGTGGTTGATAGTGAGTTACGGAGATGTGGGTGTCTTTTTGAGGGGAGATACGTGTTATTTTTCTACAAAGTTAGTGTTTATTTTCGTTTTTCGCAAATTTCGTTGTATCATATCCCTCTCATTATTGATATTTTGAGTGGTAAGCTTATCGTTGTTTTTGGCAATATAGCCAAATATATCCTAAAACTACTTAAATCGTGGCAAAACAACACGAATTAATGGCTCAGATTCATTTTTTATTGCTAAATTTGTAAAATAATTAACAGTGCACACTTCCAATCAAACATTCTAAGGTATTTTTTTGAAGAAAGTGAAGAAAATTTTAGCAACTATACCTCGTGTCCCCTCGTGGCAACTCTCGGCCATTCCTCTGCTTGCCTTGGCCATAGCATTTATCTCAATCATTCTTATTAAGGGCCCTTTGGCTGTGAGCGACTATTCGCCCATGGCGTTGCTGTCGTGCGCCGCGCTTGCACTCGTGCTCGGTGTGTGGCACGGAAGCATCACCCGGCGCAGCCTCGTATCGGGTCTGTACCGCAGTGCCTCGCAGGTACTTCCGGCAATCCCTATGCTGCTGTGCATCGCCGCCCTGGCCACCACCTGGATGCTGTCGGGCATCGTGCCCACACTTGTCAATTACGGTCTGCAGTTGCTCAATCCCAAGTGGTTTCTTGTCACCGCCTGCGGCGTGTGTGCCATGGTGTCGGTAATCACCGGCAGCTCGTGGTCGACCATAGCCACCATCGGCGTGGCATTTCTCGGTATAGGCACCGCGATGGGCTACAGCCCCGGTTGGACAGCGGGTGCCATAATTTCGGGCGCATACTTTGGCGACAAGGTCTCGCCCCTCAGCGACACCACAGTCATTGCCGCCTCCACCTGCAGCGTTGACCTTTTTACACACATACGCTACATGATGATCACCACGGTTCCGGCCATGGTTATTACTCTCTTCATCTTCGGCATCAAGGGCTTTATGGCCGATACCACTCAGATTTCCGGCTCCATCGACACCATCTCGTCGATCAACAGCCTGTTTAACATCACCCCCTGGGTGCTTATCGTTCCCGTCATCACCATCTCGCTCATTGCTCTGCAGGTGCCCACTCTCACCGTACTCGCCTCAAGCGCCATCATGGCGGCTGTGTGCATTTTCATCTTCCAGCCCCAACTCAGCCTCGGTGTATTTGACATGGCACAATACGTATTTTCCGGCTACTCAGCCCACACCGGCATAGAGTCGGTCGACAGCCTCGTGAGCACCGGAGGCATCAGCGGCATTATGCCCGTACTGTTTCTTGTAGCCTCGGCTCTCGTTTTCGGCTGGATAATGATTGGCAGCGGCATGCTCGAATCCATTGCCAACTCCCTCCGCACCCGCCTCGAACGTCGCAGTTCAATCGTGGCCGCCACCCTCGGCACAGGCTTTGTGCTCAACGCCGCCACTGCCGACCAATATCTCTCCATCATCATTGCAGGCAACGTGTACCGTGGCATCTTCCGCAACAAAGGCATGGAGTCGCGCCTCCTGAGCCGCTCGCTCGAAGACGGCGTGTCGGTCACTTCGCCACTCATTCCCTGGAGCTCATGCGGCGTGACTCAGGCCACCGTGCTGGGCGTATCGACCATCACATATCTCCCCTACTGCCTGTTCAACTACCTCACCCCTATCGTATCGCTTATCGTGGTTTCGACAGGCTTCAAAGTGCGAAAACTCGCCACTGCCATAAGTTAAACTAAGTTAAATATTTGCAGAGTTCCGCTTCCAGCCGTATCTTTGCAAGACATATCACGGGGCTGACTGGCTTTGACAGCGTGTAGAAGTGGTGTGTAAGCGTGCAGAGGCATGATGGTTACCTCTATAAAAACAACATCGAAAATTCAAATGGCGAAAACAACTTCGCTCTCGCTGCTTAATTGAAGTACAGTAGATTAGCTTAATCCCCGCGCAAGGCGCAGGGACGGGACATCACCCGATTGTCGCTTTCCTGAGACTAATCGACCCGGTGGTGTAGTTAAATCGGGAATAGGCATCTGCCGGCCTCGCGAGCAGAGCCGAATCAGTCGAGGATAAGGGCGCGGTTGGCTGTCTTTGGCCTGCCACGCCACCAAAATCAATCAAAGAATACGCACGTAGAAAGCTCATTAGTTCCACGTTTGGACGAGGGTTCAATCCCCTCCAGCTCCACCACCAAACCGCTGAATACATTGATATTCAGCGGTTTTTCCGTATTATGTAATCTTCAAACTATCTATTGCGAACAAAATAGCGAACAAAATCTTAAATATCTCAATTGAAATCTCAAAAATTTAAACGGCTCTCGATTTTACATATTCTTTATTTCCCTCCCCAATTTTCATAAAATCTGTAGGTACAATCAGGCTTTTGTTACAATCCATAAACAAAAAACTCCCATAATTTTACATTTTGAAAGTTTTTTAGCAATTTTTGCATTAAATATTTTTTCATAACGCTATTTATTTGTATCTTTGCGTCCTACAGTGCATAACTCGTATTTCTCAATAAATCAATCATCAACATTTCACAACACAGCATGAAGCATTTCTACGCATTTCTTACGCTGCTCGCGGCTCTGTTGCCTTGCAGCGCTTTGGCACAGCAGGTGAGCTTCTTCATCGACATCGACAATCCGGCTTGCGCCGAAGTCACCGTCAACGGCTCCAGACTGCGACTTCTCGAAGGCGTCAACTCAGTCACTACCAATGAGTACGCCACCCTTAAAATTTCAGCCAACGCCGGTTTCGATGTTAAAGGCACCGATTTCTCTGGCTACAATCTTTATTTTTACAATGGCACTGCCAGCGTCAATCCCGGTTCCTCCGACGCAGGCAAGACTCTCAAAATCACCAGCAAAGCCATCGTAAACGACGCCTCTGTACTTGTAACAGTCGACGACCCCACCAATGTGCAGGCTGCGCTCACTCCCTCCACCACAGTCACTCTCAATGCCGGTGCCAACACTGTGCCCTACTGCACAGGCTATAACACCGAGTTTGTGGTATTCGACTACTCTCGCTCACTCTACTCTGTTACAGCCGACGGCCAGCCCGCCAATTACTACGACGGCTCCTACCATGTAACTCTCCCCGCTCAGCACATCGACATCAAGGCCAACTACCCCGACGTGGATTGCAACGTGAAGTTCAACTTCGTAAATCCCGGCACCGAAGGCTTCATCTCGGGCGTACAGGTTGCAGGCACCGAAGTGTCGAGCGACGTGTTCCTTTCCGACAACTTCTCCGTAAAGGCCGGTAAGGAAGTGCGTTTCTACAGCAACAATATGCAGGAGTTCTCTAATGTCTCTGTTAAAATCAACGGCGAGTACACCAGCTTCTACGGTTCGGCCAGCTTTATTGCCAAGGGCAACACCGAAGTTACCATCCAGGCAACAAAGATTGAGTCTGTGCATGCTGTAGTCAACGTAACCGGCGCCGAAGGCCTCGACGCTCAGCTCTACTACAGAGCCCTTCCCCTCGTCGACGGCCCCAATGTAGTTAAATTCCTCTCCACCGAAAACAGCTTCCAGGTAAACGCCAAGCCCGGCTACGTCATCGAAACATTCACCGTCAATGGCGAAAACCGTATCGGTCAAGGCACAAGCTACCTCAATGCCGGCGATGTAATCGAACTCGTTGCCAAGCCCAAGGTTTATGACAACAACCTCACCGTTTATCTCAACGTCGAACCCTCATCGCTCACATTTTTCCAATTTATCAATGTACCTTATCGTACATCGTACAACCTCAATAAGGGTTACAACAGCATAGCCTACGCAAGCGACGAAGTACCCTTCTCGGCAAACTTCTACTCCAGCACTGGCCTTAAGGAGTATTACTACCTCAACGACCAACCCGTTGAAATAGAAGGCTATGCCTACTCCTTCAACACCCAGAGCGGCGACGTGCTCAAGCTCTTCTACAGCGCCACCGAGCCCGTCAAGTACGACGTAAACTTTGACACCAAGGACGACGCTGACTGCACAGTTAAGTACGACCTCGTTAAGACCCTCACCGCCACAAACGCTGTGAGCCAGCACTTCGAAGGCACTCAGTTTGACGTTGTATCCAACAACGGCCAGGCTCTCCTCGTAATGGTCAACGGCCAGATCGTTCCCGCATCCGAAGGCAAGCACACATTTGCCGTCGACGGCAACTCCGAGGTTAAGATCTACAACGCTGCCACTTCGGGCATCGGTGCAATCGAAGCCGAAGCCGCTTCTGCTCCCGTCTACAACCTCCAGGGCATCAAGGTGGCCGAAGCATCCAGCTTCGAAGCCCTCCCCGCCGGTCTCTACATCGTCAACGGCAAGAAAGTCGTTAAAAAATAATCTTCACTAATATCGTGACTCCCTCTCCCGAGGGGGTCACGATATTTCTCTCTGCCCCTCCGCCCTCGTTCTTCTCAAAAAAACACCTAACACCACAGCTTGGCGTAAAGACGCTACATAAACGCTATTTGCAATAATGAAACACATATCCTCCACCCTCCTCCTGCTGCTTGCCGCAACTGCCACAGTTTCGGCTCAAAGCTCTCTCGACCTCGCCAGCCGCGCCACTCTGCGACGCGCAGGCATGAGCCAGGCAGCCCGCTCGGCAGTGCGTCCCGGCCACCAGACACCGGTACTAAGCACAGCCATTAGCTACGGATTTGTGCAGACCAACTCCGACTCCGACATCGCAGCTATCGAAGCTGCCGGAGGCGAGATACTCCGCACCCGCCGCAACATTCACCTCGTGGCTATGCCCACCGACTCGGTGCAGCGCATCGCCCTTCAGCCCGGCGTGAAGCGACTCCAGCTCTCGCGCGACATCTACCCCAAACTCGACAAAGCACGTGCCGTAACAGGCATCGACAAGATACACAGCGGCCTCGACCTGCCCCAAGCCTACACCGGCGCCGGTGTCATAACTGGCATCGTCGACGGCGGCATGGACCCCAACCACGTCAATTTCAAAGACGCCTCGGGCAACCCCCGCATCAAGCACTTCACCTACATCCGCCCCAACTCCGCCGGCACCGACATGCTTGCCTCGTTCTACACTCCCGAACAGCTCGGCACTTTCTCCACCGACGACAATACCGCCTACCACGGCACCCACACCATGGGCATCATGGCCGGCAGCCACCGGGGCAACATCAAGGTGGGCAACGGCATGGGCGGTACCCGCACCGTGGCCAACCCCTACTACGGCGTGGCCACCGGCAGCGACATCGCCGCCTCTTGCGGCCAGCTCAACGACATGTTTATCGCCTACGGCATTGAATACATGGCCGACTTTGCCTACAAACAGCGCAAACCCCTGGTTGTCAACCTCTCGCTCGGCAGCAACCTCGGCAGCCACGACGGCCGCAACGTCATGTCGCAATACCTCGACGCCATCAGCGAGCAGGACAATGTGACATTCTGCATCTCGGCCGGCAACGAGGGCGAACTCAACATTGCTCTCAACAAGACTTTGACGGCCGAGTCCCCCGAAGTCAAAACCTTCATCCACCCCAGCGTCCTCGGCGAGGACATGCGCTTTGCCCAGCAGGGCTCGGTGCAGATCTACAGCAATGACTCCACATCTTTCAATACTCAGGTTGTGGTCTACAACAAGACCCGCGGCCGTGTGGCATTCCGCATGGCAATCGACGGCAATACAGGCGGTGCGGCCCGTTACTGGGTGAGCTCGGCCGACTATGCCGCCGGCAGCGGCGAGACTGTGTCGCCCGAACTTGCCAAGGCTTTTGAGGGCTACGTGGGCCTCGGCTCCATGATCGACCCCGAGACCGGCCGATTCTATGCAATCGTCGACTACATGACCCTCAACAACACCACTTACAACGCCCAGGGACAGTACATGCTCGGCATATCCGTCACCGGACGCGACGGACAGCGCATCGACATGTTCTCCGACGGTGTGTACAGCGACCTGAGCGCCTGCGACATCGAAGGCTGGACTTCTGGCACCCCCGACGGCTCCATTTCCGACATGGCCTGCGCATCCAAGGCCATCATAGTGGGCTCGTACAACACCCGCGACGAGTGGAACTCGCTCGACGGCAACGTCTACGGTTTCGGCGGACGATTCGACTACGGCAAGATTTCGCCCTTCTCCAGCTACGGCACTCTTATCGACGGCCGTCAGCTGCCCAACATCTGCGCTCCCGGTGCCACCATCATCTCGTCGAGCAGCTCGCCTTTTGTCTACAACCCCGACAACGGCATCACCCCCGCCTACGTGCAGGGCGAGACAGCCGAGGGACAGCAATGTTTCTGGGAGCAGATGTCTGGCACCTCCATGGCATCGCCCCTCGTGGCCGGTTCTATAGCTCTGTGGCTCGAGGCCGATCCCACCCTCACTCCCGCTCAAATTAAGGAAATCGCAATACAGACCGCCCGCCGCGATGCCGATGTCGACTCCTGCAGTGTGCCCGTGCAGTGGGGTGCCGGCAAGTTCGACGCCTACGAGGGCCTCAAGGAAGTGCTCCGCCGCAAGGGTGCCTCCAACCCCGACATTTCTGCAACCGATGCCCCCCTTGTTTCGCCCGCGGGCGCGCGCGCGTTCAATATATTTATACCTGGAGCCAATTCCATCGCCGTGTCGCTCCACGACCTCTCGGGTCGTTGCATCAAGCAGGCCTCGGCTCAGGCCGACGAGCTCACCATCGACTGCTCAGACGTCGCCCCGGGTATCTACGTCGTTGCCGCCAACGGCCGCTCTCAGAAAATCATCGTTCGATAACTACCTACCACTATGAATAAGATATTTAAATTACTAACACTCTTGGCCATGATTGCCGTCCCCGCGGCCCACGGACGACAGCGCTCCGAGTCGGAAGCCCCGATTGTCACGCTCAAGAGTTCGATTTTTGAAACTTACGGCAGTGCCAACCAGTTTCACCTTCTCATCGGCGGCCGCGAAGGTGCCTATATCGATGTGGACTGCGGTTTCGGTCCCGTCGAAGTGGAACTCAAACCCGCCAAAATCGAAAACGGCGCTCTCACCGGTACTTACGTCACCTGCGCTGTCAATTCGGCCGGCACTGTAAAAATATACGGCAACCCTGCCGACATCGACTACTTCGAAGCCGAAGGCTGTTATCTCCGTTCGGCCGACATCTCGCAACTTACCGAGCTCACGGGTGTCGACTTCGACCACAACGAGCTCACCGCCCTCGACCTCACTCCCCACACCAAGCTCCAAAGCATCTCGGTGAGCGACAACCCCTTCAGCGCCGAGTCACCCCTCATTATCGGTGCCAACAAGCCCGAACTCATGATTCTCGACATGAGCATCACCAAGTGGATTGACCCCTCGTTCAATCTCTCGGCCTATCCCGCAATGGCTTCTTTTGACGCCTATGCCTGCGAAACTCTCAACAGCCTCGACCCCTCTGGCTGTCCCAACCTCATGCGACTCACCGCCGACGTGACTCCCCTGCAGAGCCTCGACGTGACTCAAAACGCCAAGTTACAGATACTTAACGTAGCCGACACCCGCATCACTTCAATCGACCTCTCTGGCTGTCCCATCCTCACACAGTTCTATTGCAACCACGACGGACACCAATACGGCAGCTACAAGTTCTCGTCGCTCGACGTCACCCACAACCCCAAGCTCATCTACCTCTTCTGCGGAGGCAACAACCTCACCTCGCTCGACCTCTCGCAGAACCCTCAGCTCATGGACCTCTCGGCAGTTCACAACAACCTCACAGCCATCGACCTGTCCAACAACGGCTTGCTCATTAACGTCAACATCGCCAACAACGACATGGGCTTTGCCAACCTCCCCCTCAATCCCGGCGTGTGGAACGAGTACTATTACCAGCAGAAACCCACCACCGTGCGCCGCTCCTACAAGGTGGGCGACGTAATCGACCTCTCGGCCAAGATGCTCCGCGAAGGCACCGTGACCACCGGCGTGCTTATGAAGAAAAACGAAGAAGACTTCTCCGTACCCCTGCCCGTCGACCCCTCTCTCTACACCTGGACCAACGACGGCAAGCTCAGCCTCAATGCCGAAATTACAGACAGTGTATTTGTATCTTACACCAACGACCGCTTTGAAGAGGCTACCCTCACCACCACCCACTTCGTCGTAAAGACTGCCGACAAGTTTGGCCTCGACAACACTGCCATAACCTTGCTTCCCGCCTCTGACGAAGGCACACCCGTATCGTTCCGCGTGCGCGTTGCCGGTACTCCCTCAGTCAAGGGCGTCAGCTCGGCTCCCAAGTTCGACTTCGGCAACGGCATCCCTACCGCCATCGAATCGCTCACCGTGTCCGACGACGGCTACTATCACGTAAGCTTGCCCCGCAACGGCCTGGGCTACACCAAGATAATACTCCCCGAGGGCATGGACGTCACAGGCTTTGCCATCGAAGGTCAGGAACTCTATTCGCTCAACATTTCGGGCGCTCCCGTGCTGCGCGACCTCACCGTGAAGGGCGCAGGCCTCTACGGCTTCGACCTCACCAAGCACCGCTGCCTCGAAAGCCTTTGCCTCCAGGGCAACAACCTAAGCATGTTCTCGCTCAAGGCCAAAAACTTCAACTTTGCCAAGACCATGCTCACCAATCTCGACCTCAGCGGCAACTCCATCGCCACCTTCGAATTTGACGGCTTGGAAGGCATTCGCAACATCGACCTGAGCCGCAACAACCTCACCGAACTCGAACTCGGCACCGCCAACATGGCCGAGTACATCAACATCTCGCACAACAAGCTTGCCGAAGTCAACCTTCTCAAGTGCGATGCAATACGCAACATCGATTTCAGCAACAACCTTGTCACCAACATCATCATGCCCGAGGTCACAACCCCCGCTTCGATGAATGTAGCCTCCAACCGTCTCACTCCCTCCACCCTCCCCGCGCCCTCGCTCTTCACCGGCACCTACACCTATGCCCCTCAGGCCCCGGTGACCATTGCCCCCAAGGGCCCCGGCGTAAATCTCAGCTCGCTCTTATGCACCGTGGGTGGCTACACCACTTCCTTCAGCTGGTTCAAAGCCGACGGCACTCCCCTCGTCGAAGGCACTGACTATACTGTGACCCAGGGCACTACACGATTCCTCAAATCCGACCTCGGCAAGGTATACTGCCAGGTGAGCCACGGAGCATTCCCCGCCTTCACCAGCAGCGACGCCCTGCTCACATCGCAGATTCTCGTTACACCCATGCCCAATAACGTTGTGGCCAACTTCACCACCACCGCCGACGGCCAGGTGCCCCGCGTAGCTCTCGCCGCCGCCTCCCAAGGCACCATGGTGATGTTTGACTGGAAGGGCGACGGCTCGTCCATGGATATGTACGAACTCGGCACCACTTACTCCGAATTCTATCCCACCACAACAGCCGGCGCCAATGTAAAGGTTTATGCCTACGAAGACGGCGCACCCCTCACCGTATTCAGCATCATGGGCGCATCGATGTCCGACATCGACCTCTCCAAGCTCACTCATGCCTCCACTATCAATGTGGGACAGGCCGGCCTGACCAACATTTCTCTCCCCGCTCCCGGCAAGCTCACCGAGCTGTTCCTTGACGGCAACAAGCTCACCAACGGCTTCGACCTCAGCGCCTACAAGCAGATTTACTACCTCTCGCTCAACGACAATCTCTTCGAAGGACAGTTTGACTTCTCTGTCCTCCCCAACCTGCAGATTGTCTCCGTGGCCGCCAACAAACTCACTTCGGCCAAGTTTGCCAACCCCCTCCTGTGGGGCCTCGACCTGGCTCGCAACCAGTTTGAATCAATCGACTTCTCCGGTGCCACCGGTCTCGAGCAGATTGCCCTCAGCGGCAACAAGCTGTCGACCCTCGACATCTCTGCCCTCCACGGCCTCAAGTCGCTCATGATCGACCGCAACCGCTTCACATTCTCCACCCTGCCTCCCGTCGATTCTATCACCATACACTACATCTACGGCAACCAGGCAGCTCTCGACATCGTGCCCCAGGGTCTCACAGTCGACCTCGCTTCCGAGGCCACCGCACTGTCGCAGCCCACAACCTACCGTTGGTTTATCGACGAAATTTCCAAGGACGAAGAAGGCAACATCGTGGGCGAAGAACTCGTTGCCGATGAAGAATACACCCTGCAGGGCGGCGTAACCACCTTTGCATCGCCATTCCAGCGCCTCATCGGTGTGCTCACCAACCCCGCGTTCCCCGACCTCACTCTCGTCACCAATATGTTCGACATCTCGGCCGCAGGCGTCGACGACACAGCTTCGGCCACTCCGGCCACAGTGTCTGTCTCGGGCCACACCGTAACTGTCACGGCATCCGAACCCACCGCTGTGCGTATTTTCAACGTATCGGGCCAACAGCTCAACAGCCTCAAAGTGGCCTCGGGTACAACACCCATCGCCACCCTCAACCCCGGTTGCTACATCATCCTCACCAACTCCACCCCCCACAAGGTGGTAGTTCGCTAAGAGTTTAGCGTTACCAATGAATAGTGAGGGCGACCTGTCTCTAACACAGATAGGTCGCCCTCACTGACTATTATCCCCCCTACCGCCAAAAAAACGACACCGCTCTGATTTGAGCGGTGTCGTTTTTTTGCGTGAGTAAGCTTATTTATTCTTACTTCATATTGCAGGCATTGCACTTGGCGGTGATTTCGGTGAAGAAATCGTTGCCTTTGTTGTCCACGAGGATGAATGCGGGGAAGTCTTCAACTTCGATTTTCCAGATAGCTTCCATGCCGAGTTCGGGATACTCGAGGAGTTCTACCTTCTTGATCGAGTTCTGAGCCAGCACGGCAGCGGGACCGCCGATAGAGCCCAGATAGAAACCGCCGTGCTTGTGGCAGGCATCGGTCACCTGCTTGGAGCGGTTGCCCTTGGCAATCATTATCATCGAGCCTCCGGCGGCCTGGAACTGGTCTACATACGAGTCCATGCGGCCTGCGGTTGTGGGACCAAACGAGCCCGACGGCATGCCTGCGGGCGTCTTGGCAGGGCCGGCGTAGTAGATGGGGTGGTCCTTGAGATACTGAGGCATGGGCTCGCCGGCGTCGAGGCGTTCTTTGATCTTGGCGTGGGCAATGTCGCGGCCCACGATGATTGTGCCCTTGAGCGAAAGACGGGTCGATACGGGATATTTGTTGAGCTCGGCGAGAACTTCTTCCATGGGACGGTCGAGGTCGATCTTCACCACCTCGCCCTCACCGGCCTTGCGGTATTCCTCGGGGATGAGTTCACCGGGGTTGGTGTCGAGCTTTTCAATCCAGAGGCCGTCCTTGTTGATTTTGGCCTTGATGTTGCGGTCGGCCGAGCAGCTCACGCCCATGCCCACGGGGCACGATGCACCATGACGGGGCAGACGTATCACGCGGATGTCGTGGGCAAAGTACTTGCCGCCAAACTGTGCGCCCAGTCCGAGGCGTTCCGATTCCTTCTTGAGCACTTCTTCGAGCTCTACGTCGCGGAATGCGTGGCCGGTTTCGTCGCCGTGTGTGGGCAGGCTGTCGTAGTACTTAACCGATGCCTTCTTCACGGTTTCGAGGTTCTTTTCGGCCGATGTGCCGCCGATTACAAATGCAATGTGGTAGGGAGGACAGGCCGCTGTGCCGAGGCTCTTCATCTTTTCCACGAGGAAGGGCACGAGTGTTGCGGGGTTGAGCAGGGCCTTGGTTTCCTGATAGAGGTAGGTCTTGTTGGCCGAGCCGCCGCCCTTGGCCACGAAGAGGAAGTGATATTCGTTGCCTTCGTGAGCGTGGATGTCGATCTGAGCGGGGAGGTTGCAGCCGGTGTTCACCTCGTCATACATGGTGAGGGGGGCGTTCTGGGAGTAGCGCAGATTGTCGGTAGTGTATGTGTCGTACACGCCCTTGCTTATGTACTCGGCATCGTCCACGCCGGTATACACGCACTGGCCTTTCTCGCCGTGCACGATGGCTGTGCCGGTGTCCTGGCAGAAGGGGAGCTGACCCTTAACGGCCACTTCGGCGTTGCGCAGCATGGTCAGGGCCACAAACTTGTCGTTCTGCGACGCTTCGGGGTCGTTGAGTATTTTGGCCACAAGTGCATTGTGCTCGCGGCGCAGCATGAAGGCGTTGTCGTGGGTGCACTGGCGCGACAGTACCGTGAGTGCTTCGGGGTCGATGACCAGAAATTCGTGGCCACCCCAGTTTTCTACCTTCACGTAGTCGGAGGTCAGATGATAGTACTCGGTGGTGTCGGGGCCGAGCGGAAACATGGGTTCGTATTTGAACGGTTTTGTTGCCATATCGACAATATATTTTTATGTGTTAGTATTCTACTGCAAAGATACACATTTGTTACGATAAAAAAAAATAAAAAGAGTCTCCGTCGCGGGGACTCTTTTTATGGGTTTCCAATAGGTACAATTTCTAAGGTAAAAAAGATTGTTTTTAGGTTTGCACTGCAAAGTTCGGTTAAAAATGCCTCTAAAACAAATAATTTTATATGTTATATGACATATTTTATAAAAAATTCGCACCTTATTCGACTTTTTTACCATCCAACCGACTTTTATTCCAATCTTTTTATACCGGATCCACGTCAAAGTGTATTGCGACTCTCGGTGCGGCTGGGTGTGTGATCTCGGTATAGATGGAGCGCAGTATGTCCTTCACCTGCTTCATCGAGGCCTCTGTCTCCACTTTGAGCATTATCTGGCGTATGTAGAGCGATGCCACACGACCCACCGGCGGCTCGATGGGGCCGTTGACTCGGCGTCCCAGCACGGTGCGCAGGCGTGCGGCATAGTCGTCGGCCGCTCGCTGGGCGGTGTCGCGGTCGCGATGCTTTATGTATATGTTGATTACTCGCGCAAAAGGCGGATAGAAGTACTGGCGCCTCTGTTCGAGCTCGCTGTCGTAGAATCCTTTGTAATCGTGCGCCCGCACGTATTGCAACACCGGATGCTGGGGGGTGTAGGTCTGTATGAGCACACGTCCGGGGGTATCGGCGCGGCGACCTGCCCGGCCCGACACCTGTTCGAGCATGTTGAAGGCGCGCTCGTGCGAGCGGAAGTCGGGATAGTTGATTATATTGTCGGCATTGAGCACGCCCACCATCCCCACGTCGCTGAAGTCGAGCCCCTTGGTCACCATCTGCGTGCCCACAAGTATATCGGCTTTGCGGGCCGAGAATGTGTCGATTATGTCGGCGTAGGCGTCTTTGTTGCGGGTGGTGTCGAGGTCCATGCGCAGTATGCGTGCTTCGGGAAAGAGTGCGTCGACTTCTTCTTCGAGCCGCTCAGTGCCGTAGCCCACTATCTCTATTGCGGGCTCCTTGCAGTTGGGGCACACGCGCGGCACCGGATATGAGGCGCCGCAGTAGTGGCATTCGAGGGTGTCGGTGCGTTTGTGATAGGTCAGAGCCACGTCGCAATGGTCGCACTTGGGCACAAACTGGCACATGCGGCATCTGGCCCTCGGGGCAAATCCGCGGCGGTTGTGAAAGAAAATCAGCTGCCTGCCGTCCTTGAGCAATTGCCGCCCCTGGGCCACGGTGCAGTTGGCAAATGCCCCGTCCATGCCTCTGCGGGCCCGCTCGGCGGCTATATCCACTATCTCTATCGACGGCATGGTTACGTTGCCGTAGCGCTCGGTGAGCTCCACCAGCCCGTATTTATCGCCGTCGGTGGCTTTGTAATATGTCTCTATGCTCGGTGTGGCCGACCCCAGGAGTGTCTTGGCCCCGTGGAGCGACGCCAGCACTATGGCGGCATCGCGGCCGTTGTAGCGCGGTGCCGGGTCATATTGTTTGTAGCTCGGTTCGTGCTCTTCGTCCACTATCACCAGCCCGAGGTTGGTAAACGGCAGGAACACGGCGCTTCTCGCTCCTATCACCACGCACGGGCCGGGGTGCGACACCATGTCGCGCCATATATCCACGCGCTCGCTGTCGCTAAACCTTGAGTGGTAGATTTTCACTTTCGACCCAAACACTCTCTGCAGCCTGCGTGTGAGCTGGGTGGTGAGGGCAATTTCGGGTACGAGCATCAGCGCTTGCCGTCCCTGCTGCAGCACGTGGTCTATGAGGTGTATGTAGAGCTCGGTTTTGCCCGACGAGGTTACGCCTCTGAGCAGGGTCACGGCTCGGTTCATGAACGACTGATGTATGCCTCGCAACGCCTCGCTCTGGGCAGGGCTCAGCGCGGGCAGGGGCTGACTGAATGCGCCGCTCCCGTCCTCGGGGGCCGAAAACCGCGACACTTCCACTGTCTCTATCTTCACCAATCCCTTACGTTTCAGTGCCGTTACGTGTTCCCACGTAAATGCTCCGCCACTGCCTTCGAGCAGGTCGGCGCGGGCCACGCTGCGGGTGGGCACGGTGGCGTTGTTAAATCCCGAGAGAGCTATGAGGCGTGTGAGGGCTTCCTGCTGTCCGCGCGAACGTCCCGCGGCGGCAAATGCGGCTGTTAGGGCCACACGGTCGCCTTCGGCTATGGCGGGTATCACCTTGTGCACACGCACGCGGCGATACTTGCCTGTCATGGCTTCGTGCATGGCGAGCAAACCCGCATCGACCAATCGCGACACGCGGGCCTCGATGCTCGACACACCTATCATCTTGGCAAGCTCTTTCACTGAAATCTTGCCCTTGGCCCGCACCGCGTCATATATGGCTGCGTCGCGCTCACCGAGGGCGGCTATGAGGTCGGGGTCGGCATCGTCTGTGCAGGTCACCACGCTCTCGCTCTCGGGCAAAAGTCCCGACGGCAACGCGGCCTTGAACACATCGCCCACGGCACACATATAGTAGTCGGCCAGCCAGTGCCACATTTTCATCTGCGGATGAAGCACCACGGCCTGCGCGTCGAGCACTTCCGATATGTCTTTTACCTGAAAGTCGTCGGCTCCCTTCACGGGGCTCAGAGCTTCTATCACTCCGGTCACATAGCGCTTGCCGCCAAAGGGCACCACCACGCGACGCCCCACCCCCACGGCTGTGTGCAGTTCGGGGGGCACACGGTAGGTAAATGTGCCGTCCACCGGGCGCGGCACTATCACTGTGGCATAGAGCTCGCTCATCGGCGGGGCCCTCCGGTGCCGGGTGTGATGACTATCTCGCCTGTTATCTTGTCAAATTCCATGCTGTGGCGTTTTACTTCCATGTAACGCACCATCACGGCATTGAGTTCGTCGAGCGGCAGTGGCTGGGCAAGTTTTTGTGCCAAGGCGCGGAGTTCCACCTTGAGCAGGGTACTCTTGAGGGTGTATATCGCCATTGGCACCTTCTCGCAGGCGTCGGCGCGGGCATCGACTTTGGGATAGATGCGCGACAGCACCACACTGTCGCTTGCCAGGCGTGCTATCTGGTCGGTGAGGCTGCGGTCGTCCGAGCGCAGCAGCATGTTGCGTATGTAGGCCCCTGAAAATTCGTCGAGGGCGGCGTTGTACTCGGCGTCGAGGTCGGCCACGAGTTTTTCGTCGAGGGCCATGATGCTCTGTGTGTCGCCACCGGCCGCGCGTATGGCGTCGCGGCCCTCGTCGAGTCGCTGTTGACGCACGGCGAGCAGGCGCTGTATCTCGGCATCGCGGGCTTCGGGCCACGATGTGTCGCGCAAGTCTGTGGCAAGCAGCCATATACGCCTGTACATCGGAGTCGATATGGTTATGCCGTCGAGTCCCAACTCGCTGTCTATATAGTCGAGCACCGACATGGGCACCGTTTCGGTGGCGTCGTTGGTGGGATACACGTCGCACATATACATCAAGCCGCGACGCAGCACGTAGCGTATTATTTCTTCTTCTGCTTTCTGCACGGCGGGATCTACCGGCGTTTGGGCCACTGCCTGCGAGGCTGTGTCGCGCACCGGAAGTTGGGGGGCGGACGGAATATGCGGGTCGGCCGGCGGTTCGGGCTCAGGCTCAGGCAGGCCGGGGCCTGGCTCGGATGTGCCCACTATGGGCTCTATGGTGGCCGCGGCGGCTTCGGCCTGGCGCTTCTTAAAGTTTTCTTCGGCTCGTGCTGTTACAAATATCTTGAGCTGACGGGCCAGCACGTTCACGTCGATGCCCACCTTGCGGGCGCATTCGTCGAGATAGAGCGACTGCTCCACCACATCTGGTATCAGTGCTATGGCCTGCAGTATGGCGTTGACGGCTTCGGTGCGCTTGCGTGGGTCGCCGCTTGCATCGGCAAGCAGCATATCGGCCATAAAGCCTATAAAGTCCTGCTTGTGCCCTTCGAGATATTCGGCTACCTCGCTCGAGGTGTGCGAGCGGGCATACGAGTCGGGGTCTTCGCCCGGGGGCATCTGCACCACTTTTATATTAAACCCTGCTTCGAGTAGCATGCCTATGCCTCGCATCGAGGCCTTGATGCCTGCGGGGTCGGCGTCGTAGATTAGTGTAACGGAGTCGGCAAATCGCTTTATCATGCGCACCTGGCCGTCGGTGAGTGATGTGCCCGATGAGGCCACCACGTTTTCCACCCCTGCCTGATGCAAGGATATTACGTCCATATACCCTTCCACGAGTATGCAGTTTTTGCTCTTGGCCATGGCCGTGCGGGCCTGATACAGCCCGTATAGCTCCCGGCTCTTGGAGTAGATGGCGCTTTCTGGCGAGTTGACGTATTTGGCAATTCCCTTGGCCTTGTCTGTGCGCAGTGTGCGGCCACCGAAGGCCACTACCCTGCCCGAGAGGGTGTGCACAGGGTATATGACTCGCCCCTTGAATCGGTCGTATATCAACCCTCGCTCGGTGCGTATGGCCAGGCCGGTGTCGACTATATATTGCTCTGGAAATCCTGCCCCGAGGGCTCGGCGATACAGGTCGTCGCCGGGCTGTTCGAGTGCGTAGCCCAGATGGAAGCGGTGTATCATGGCGTCGGATATGCCGCGCTCCCTGAAGTAGGCCAGCCCTATGTTGCGGCCCTCGTCGGTGTCGTGCAGGGTGCGTTCGAAGTGTGCAAGGGCATATTCATTCACCGCAAACATACTCTCTCGCGCTGCATCGGCCTCGCGCTCGGCGCTGGTCAGCTCGCGTTCTTTTACTTCTATATTGTATTTTCGTCCCAGCCATTTGAGGGCCTCCACGTAGCTCATGCCCTCGAGGTCCATCAGAAAGCTCACGGCGGTGCCAGCCTTGCCGCAACTGAAGCACTTGAATATGCCGCGCGAGCCGCTCACCGAGAACGATGGGGTGCGCTCGTTGTGAAACGGACAAAGGCCCAGGTAGCTCGACCCGCGTTTCTTGAGCGACACAAAATCGCTCACAACGTCCACTATATTAGTGGCGTCCATTATCTTGTCGACTGTTATCTTGTCTATCTTTGCCATGAGCCTTGTAATTGATATGCAAAATTAACAAATTCTATCCACAACCCGAAATCCCAACCAAACAATTTTCAACTCCTCCACCCACCGGTGCGGAGTGCGATGTATGTATTGCCACGGGGAAAGCTTTCGCGCAAGGCGCAGACTCGCTGATAGCCAACGAGGAGTGCGAAATACGTTAACCCGTCTGGAGCGTAAGCGGAAGGCGGGGACGAAGTCATCCTACGACACAGAGCCCGGCAGGGCGACTTATCCCGGCATTTTATGAAATCCCGTAAGTATTCCCAAATATCGAAACCACCAACACTTTTCCGTTGTAACTTTGCAGTGCACAAAAAAATGGAAGCTCCGGCATTGCCGAAACTTCCTCTTTGTAGCGGGAACGAGAATTGAACTCGTGACCTCCGGGTTATGAATCCGACGCTCTAACCAACTGAGCTATCCCGCCGTTTTGCGAGTGCAAAGTTATATACTTTTTTTTAATCCACCAAATTTTTACCAAATTATTTTTCAAATTATGCGAAAAATCACACAAATCATCGTTCATTGCACCGCTACACGCGGCAATCAGCCCGTTTCAATGGCTCAAATCGACGCTTGGCACCGCGCCCGTGGCTTCAACGGCATCGGCTACCACTATGTAGTGCATCAAGACGGCACCACAGAGCCAGGCCGACCCGTGGAGGAAGCGGGCGCACACGCCAAGGGCCACAACGCCCAGTCGATCGGAGTGGCCTACGTGGGAGGACTCAACTCCGCAGGCCTCCCTGCCGACACCCGCACCCCGCAACAGCAAGCCGCCTTGCTCGAACTGCTGCGACACCTCAAGCGGCAGTGGCTCGACGCAACCATAATCGGACACAATCAGGTGTCCAATAAGGCTTGTCCATGTTTTAATGCATCCAAAGAATATGAAAACATATAATACCCTCCTTATCGCAGGCACTGCCCTTGTGGCCGCATCGTGCAGCACCAGGCGCACCGCGACCTCAAGCGAGACCACACAGCTGTCACACCAGTCATCGCTCTCTGTCATGGCCATCGACAGCCTGGAGCGCATCGTAACCATGGATGTGGACAGTCCCGAAATTGTTTTTACCGAGTGCAACGACCCTCCCGGCAGGGTAGTCACACTCCGCGGCCGCCGTGCCCGCATCGCCTCACACACTTCTGCCACAAGCCGCGTGCAGGTACACGACACCGTAAATGAATCGTCACACACCCATGTCACACAGCGTAAATCGGCATCCACACCATCGCTCATCCCCACCCTGCTCGCCATCATTGCGGCCCTTCTGCTGGCTCTTGTTGTAAAGTTCAAATAAATTGAGTAATTTTGCAAAATAATACCGTCTATTAACGCATTTCTTCTATGAAAAGGTATCTTTTTGCAACTATTATCTCTATCATTACCATCTTTACTGGCATTCTGACCGGATGCAACGGCAATGACTCCGAACCCGTGGTGCCCACCGGACTCTCCGTCTCGGCCCCGATTTTCAACCGCAACAACGTGTCGTTTGAAATCGAAACAACCAATGCCACAAAGTGCAGTTACACCTACTTCCGCAAGTCGGACGGCTCGGCCGACGGCTGGACAGTGGACAAACTCCTCATGCAGGGCATCGGACTGATGTGCAACACCAAGGTGACTCTCCAACTCAAAGGCCTCTCAAACGCCACCGACTACATACTCATTGTAGCCGCCACCAACAGCAGCTCAGCCCTCGAGCGCTACGTGGTGGAATTTACAGCCGGATGCGACCACGACCATCTCGACGTGTCCGATCCCGTAGTGACCGCCAACAAAATAAAATTTGACGTGATGACCCGCGAAACCGAGGCCTGCAGCTACGTATGCTTCAAGCGCAACGCCGCCGACTCAGCCGCCTGGACCGTCGACAAAATATTGGCCCAGGGCACAAAGGTGGCAGTCAACACCACTGTCACGGTCGATGTGGAGGGTCTCGACTTCAACTCCGACTTCACCCTCATGGTAGCTTCGCGCCAGTACAACGGCAACACCAACATCACCGCCAAAAACTTTACCGTCTACGACAAGTACACCCACCTCGGCGCCCCGGCTCTGACATATATAGTGCCCTCGGCCGGCGACTTTATGTTCGACCCCAAGCTCTCAAGCGGAGCCGAAATTGCCGGCATAGCGACCGCCGACTGGATATGGGCCACAAAGCAGACTCAGGACGACACCGACCAGCAGATAATTAAGGACGTAAAATACGAAAACGGCCGAATTTGCTTCACCGCAACCGGCCTAAAGGGCAATGCCGCGGTGGCCGCCTTCAACGCCGACAAAACATCCCTGTGCGTGTGGCTTATATGGTGCACCGACCAGCCCGGCGACATGCTCTTTGCCTCGGGCGCCACTTTCATGGATCGCGCAATAGGCGCTACATCGGCCAATCCTGCCGACGGCGACAAAACCGTCGGCGCGATAGTGTATCAGTGGGGACGCCCCGTACCATTCTTCGGAGGCTATGCCGACGAATGGGACTCCGAGGGCCAGACCTTCGAACAGGCCCGCCTGTGGACCGTGATGAATCCGGCCTATAATTATAAGTGGACCGTGGCCAAGAGTGCCGTCGACATGGCCGGTTCGTGGGCCAATCCCACCACCTTCTACGTGGGCTTCAAAGGCTCGTGCATGTGGTTTTCGGGCACGAACAACCTCTCGATGTGGGGCGAGACCAAGACCGACTACGACCCCTCGCCCGCCGGCTGGCGCCTGTCCAACGGCAAGGACTGGGGCAAGATGCACGCCAACCTGACTCCCGCAGCAGGCAATGAAGGCTCTACATACACATACAACAACAAGACTGCCTGGATACCGCCCAAGAGCATGGGCCGCGACAGCGAGACAGGCGAGTATATCGTGGGAGCACGTCCCGGCACAATGTATTGGAACGGAAAGCTATATGCCGACTCGCTGCTTTTCAACATGGGCCTCCGTCCGGCGCCCACATTCTACCCCAGCCGCTGCATCATTCAGCACACCCCCGGCATGGTGCCCAACGTGCCCGAAGCCAGCGCCGACGCATCGGCCGCCTACAATGTGAGGTGCGTGAAATTATAAACTGAACAAAAATAAAGTTGAGAGGATAGCCATACGCTCACGGCTGGCTATCCTCTCAACTGTATTTTATGCCTTAACTCTATTTATCAAGTTCAAGCGGGTCGTACTTGGCCCAGTTGGTGGGGCGAGTAGATTTGATGCGCTTGAGTATGTCGTTGATAAGGCACCGCATACCGTAGAGCTCCACCGGCCCCAATCCGAGGCGGTTTTCGAAGTCGTTGATTATGTTGTTCATGCTCGCGCAGGCATCTATGGCATCAATTAAATGGTCGGTGCGCAACAGCATGAGCAGATACATGGCATATACCTCCATGAGATTGTCGCGGCTACGCAGGGCACCTCGCACTTCTCTGTTGCCAAAAAGCGCGATGGCCTTGTCGTACTGACCCTGGCGGAAGTATGTACGGTAGTCGATAAAGCTGCGGTCGAGGCGATTGGCGTCGGTGACGGTCGACACCATGCCGTTGTACACATCTTCCACTGTCTTTATAGCCTCGGTGTTGCCGCTGTTGAATGCTTCGTTGAGCAGTTCGTCCCAGTCCTGCACCATGGTGTGGCCGGTCATGTAGTAAGTGGTGAGCAACTTGTCGAGGTGCTTGTAGCCGTTGGTTATGGCCACGCTTATCACGCTGCGCGATGCGCCCACCGTGGGAGGCATTGTGTCGAGTATCTGACACACGCGCCGGGCATCGTACTTCTCCTCGACATATAACAGACGTATGGCGGCTATCTCCACATCGTCGGGAGCCACTGCCGATATGCGCTCCATCAGGGCTTCGATGCCGGGGGTGTCGGGCATCACGCTCACGATGCGCAGCTTGGAGCGTAGTGCTTCAATGTTGTCGGGGTCGATTGCAAGAGCATATTCCACGGCGTTGAGAGCCTCGGGAAGGCGGTCTTCGCGCAGATATACCAGGGCAAGGAGCACCCAGTATTCGGGAGAGTACGGTTCGAGCTCTGTGAGCTCTTCGAGCAGCCTGGCAGAGATTGCGGCAAAGTCTGGCGACTCGTCTGAGAGCACGGCAATCTCGTAGAGCAGTGTGGGCAGATACGAAATCTTGGAGCGCACCTGGGGCAGACGCTCCACAAGCCACTGCTGCAGGCCGAGTGTGTGGGCTGCCTGTACAAACTGTATCACCTCCTCATCGTCGTCGAGGCGGTGTGTGTCGAGAAACCGCTCCATGTGGCGCTGTGCCTCGGCACGCGGGCAGGTAAGGTTGGACAGGCGCATTATTTCGAGCAGCGTGGTCGAAGCGTCGTCGGGTCGGTCGTTGAGAAAGGTGTTGAGCGACTCGGGGTCGAGGTCGCGGTAGAGTATGGCACGGCGAGCCAGCAGCTCAGTGCTGTCGGGATACAGGCGCATGCCTATGAGCAGGGCCTCGGTGCGCAGATAGTCGTTGTAGTTGTCGCCCGCTATGTCAAACACGGTGAGCAACTCCTCCTCCGAGTAGAATCGCTCGGAGAGAGGGAGATGCAGCTCATCGCGAAATCGTTGCAGGAGCTCGTCGTTGGGATTTTGTTCGCGCTCGGGGCTCATGCCTTCTTCTGTTCTTTTTCCCAGGTGTCGCGCAGGCCGATGGTGCGGTTAAACACCAGGTGGTCGGGGGTGGAGTCGAGGTCGGGGGTAAAGTAACCGATGCGCTGGAACTGGAACTTGGTGCCCTGTGCGGCATTCTGAGCCACAAAGGGTTCTACCTTTATCTGACGCACTTCGAGCGAGTTGGGGTTGAGCATTTCGCGGAAGTCGCGGTCGGGGAAGGCGGCGGGGTTTTCCACTTCAAAGAGACGGTCGTAGAGGCGAGCCTCGGCGTCGACGGCGTGTGCGGCCGATACCCAGTGGAGTGTGCCCTTCACCTTGCGGTTGGCGCCGGCCATGCCGCTGAGTGTTTCGGGGTCGTAGGTGCAGAGTATCTCGGTGATGTTGCCTTCGGCGTCCTTTACCACGTCTTCGCACTTTATGATGTAGGCACCCTTGAGGCGCACTTCGCTGCCGGGGGCGAGGCGGAAGAATTTCTTGGGGGGATTTTCCATAAAGTCTTCGCGCTCTATGTAGAGCTCGCGGCTGAAGGGCATTTCGTGAGTGCCGCTGTCGGGGAGCTCGGGGTTGTTTTCCATCGACACGGTTTCGACCTTGTCGGCGGGATAGTTGGTGATGGTCACCTTGACGGGATTCATCACACCCATTACACGGGTGGCGATGGCGTTGAGGTCTTCGCGCACGGCGTGTTCGAGGAGGCTCACGGAGTTGAGCGCCTCATACTTGGTGTAGCCGATGGTGTCGATAAACTTGCGTATGCTCTTGGGGGTGTAGCCACGGCGACGCATACCCGATACGGTGGGCATACGGGGGTCGTCCCAACCGGCAACGAGGCCTTCCTTGACCAATGTGAGGAGCTTGCGCTTGCTCATCACGGTGTAAGTGAGGTTGAGGCGGTTGAACTCAATCTGACGGGGACGGTAGTCGGGACCGGCGAGCTCGTCGACAAAGTGGTCGTAGAGCGGACGGTGAGGCACAAATTCGAGTGTGCAGATGGAGTGGGTCACGCCTTCGAAATAGTCGCTCTGACCATGTGCAAAGTCGTACATGGGATACACCTTCCAGGTGGTGCCGGTGCGGTGGTGGGGTGTCTTGATGATGCGATACATGATGGGATCGCGGAAGTGCATGTTGTCTGATGCCATGTCGATCTTGGCACGAAGCACGCGTGAGCCTTCCTCAAACTCGCCGTTGTTCATGCGGATGAAGAGGTCGAGGTTTTCTTCGGGCGAACGGTCGCGGTAGGGGCTGTGAGTGCCGGGCACTGTGGGCGAACCCTTCTGAGCGGCAATCTGCTCGGAGGTCTGATCGTCGACATAGGCTTTGCCTTCCTTGATGAGACGGCAGGCGAGGTCGAAGAGCTGGGGGAAATAGTCGGACGCGTAATACTCGCGGTTGCCCCAATCGAAGCCGAGCCAATGGATGTCGTCGCGGATAGCATCCACGTACTCAACATCTTCCTTCACGGGGTTGGTGTCGTCGAAGCGCAGGTTGCAGGTGCCACCAAACTTCTCGGCCACACCAAAGTCCATGCAGATGGCCTTTGCATGACCTATATGGAGATAACCGTTGGGCTCGGGCGGGAAACGGGTGTTGAGACGTCCGCCGTTCTTGCCGGCCTGCAGGTCGTTGAACACTTCCTGTTCCACAAAGTTGAGCCCGCGGGCTTCGTTGGTTTCATTTTCCTTAATTTCAGCCATAGCTATATAATTAGTTGATTTGTATTCTGTAATAAAATGCAAAATTACAAAAAAATATGAAACTGCGCGAAGCCGCAGTGCATTTTGACATAAAAAATATAGGAGAATGGAGAAATTGTAAAAAATTAAACGATTTATTAAAGAAATTTTTCCTTATTTATTTTCGCAACACTAAAAAAAGTTATATCTTTGCAGTCGGAAAGCAAGGCGCGTAACCGAGCAAGTACCACAAGCGTTATTATACGCAGAGAAAAGCTAACGTAAACAAACGAATCAACAGCAACATTTACCCCATATTTTTCTACGCAAAATGAGCAAATTAGAAGAAGTAAAGAAAGCCCGTCTGGCCGGTGTCATGGAAGACCTCGCCAAGCTGGGCATCAAGGACGTAAAGGAAGTGGTTTACAACCCCACTTACGAAGAACTCGCCGCTGAAGAAACCCTCCCCACCCTCGAAGGTTTTGAAAAGGGCGTAGTAACCGAACTCGGTGCAGTAGACGTAATGACCGGCGTATACACCGGCCGTTCGCCCAAGGACAAATTCATTGTACTCGACGAAAAGTCCAAGGACACCATCTGGTGGACTACCGAAGAGTACAAGAACGATAACAAGCCCGCTTCCGAAGAAGCTTGGGCTGCTTGCAAGAGCCTCGCTGTTGAAGAACTCTCCGGCAAGAAGCTCTATGTAGTCGACGGTTTCTGCGGTGCCAACAAGGACACCCGCATGGCTGTGCGCTTCATCATGGAAGTAGCATGGCAGGCTCACTTCGTGACCAACATGTTCATCCGCCCCACCGCTGAAGACCTCGCCGACTTCACCCCCGACTTCGTTGTTTACAACGCTTCGAAGGCCAAACTCACCAACTACAAGGAACTCGGCCTCAACTCCGAAACTGCCGTTATCTTCAACATCACCACTCGCGAACAGGTTATCATCAACACCTGGTACGGCGGCGAAATGAAGAAGGGTATGTTCTCGATGATGAACTACTACCTCCCCCTCCAGGGCATCGCTTCGATGCACTGCTCGGCCAACACCGACATGAACGGCGAAAACACCGCCATCTTCTTCGGTCTGTCCGGCACAGGTAAGACCACCCTCTCCACCGACCCCAAGCGTCTCCTCATCGGTGACGACGAACACGGCTGGGACGACAAGGGCGTGTTCAACTTCGAAGGCGGCTGCTATGCCAAGGTTATCAACCTCGACAAGGAATCCGAACCCGATATCTACGCAGCTATCCGCCCCGGTGCGCTCCTCGAAAACGTAACCGTTGATGCCGAAGGCACCATCGATTTCAACGACAAGAGCACCACCGAAAACACCCGCGTAAGCTACCCCATCGAATTCATCGAAAAGATCGTTAAGCCCATCAGCGCCGGTCCCGCCGCTAAGAACGTTATCTTCCTCAGCGCCGACGCATTCGGTGTTCTGCCCCCCGTTTCGATCCTCACCCCCGAGCAGACCAAGTACTACTTCCTCAGCGGCTTCACCGCCAAGCTCGCCGGTACCGAACGCGGCATCACCGAACCCACCCCCACCTTCTCGGCTTGCTTCGGCCAGGCGTTTCTCGAACTCCACCCCACCAAGTATGCCGAAGAACTCGTTAAGCGCATGCAGCTCAGCGGTGCCAAGGCTTATCTCGTGAACACCGGTTGGAACGGCACCGGCAAGCGTATCTCGATCCGCGACACCCGCGGCATCATCGACGCTATCCTCGACGGCGCTATCCTCACCGCACCCACCAAGAAGCTCCCCATCTTCGACTTCGAAATTCCCACCGAACTCCCCGGCGTTGACTCCAACATCCTTGATCCCCGCGACACCTACGCCAACCCCGAACTCTGGAAGGAAAAGGCCGAAGACCTCGCAGCACGCTTCATCAAGAACTTCAAGAAGTACGAAAACAACGAAGCCGGCAAGGCTCTCGTTGCCGCTGGTCCCCAGCTATAATTTCTTGTAGAAATCCGACATACAGACACCCCGACGGCCACACGGCCGTCGGGGTGTTGTCGTAATTTTGGCAATGTGGATATTTTTTTGTATATTTGCAGTTGTATTTACATAACTCTACACTACAAATATGGCACTTGACATACTCATAGCGGCAGTGATACTCGTGGGAGCCGTAATAGGCTATCACCGAGGCATCATAACGCAGGCCGGACAGCTCGTGGCTGTACTTGCGGCAGTGGCGGGTGCCCGCATGGCCGGCGGCACTATAGCCTGCTGGCTCGGCGGTGCCGACGGACCGTCGGCCCTCGACACTGCAGCATCTTATGCCATAGCGTTTGCACTGAGCTACCTGCTGGTGTGGCTTGCGAGCCGCATGCTGCGACAGGTGGCCGATGCTGTCAACCTCGGTGTAATAGACCGCCTGTGCGGAGCCGTGTTCAAAGCCGCACAGTGGTGCCTGGTGCTGAGCCTGGCCTTGAATCTCTTTATCAACATGAATCCCGATTCGATAGAGGTCAAAGAACGCCCCTGGCGACAGGCCGTGCTGAGCTTCGGACCGGCTGTTGTGGGCTATGTAAGTAACTATGTGCAAAACAATAATGCCCCCAAAGGCGTTAAATCTCAAACTGCCAACACACATGAAAGAAGATAAGACACGTCCGTGCGAAGCCAAGCAGACAGTAACGGAATCGGGCCCCGCGGCCAGCGATGCCGTGCTGCACGAGGCCACAAACGGCGATTATAAATATGGGTTTGTGAGCGATATCGACACAGAGATATTGCAGGCCGGATTGTCGGAAGACGTGGTGCGCTTTATTTCTGCTCGCAAGGGCGAGCCGGAATGGCTGCTCGAATTTCGACTTAAAGCCTATCGTCACTGGCTCACTCTCGAGATGCCCAAGTGGGCCCATCTCGACATCCCCGCAATCGACTATCAGGCAATAAGCTACTATGCCGAGCCCCGCAAGAAGGAGGGCCCAAAGAGCCTCGACGAAGTCGACCCCCAACTCATCGACACCTTCAACCGACTGGGCATACCTCTCGAAGAGCAAAAACAGCTCAGCGGTATGGCCGTCGACGCCGTGATGGACTCAGTGTCGGTAAAGACCACCCACCGCGAGAAACTCGCCAAGATGGGCATCATTTTCTGCTCGATTTCGGAGGCTGTAAAGGACTATCCCGACCTTGTGAAGAAATATCTGGGCAGCGTGGTGAGCTACCGCGACAACTTCTTTGCGGCACTCAACTCGGCTGTATTCTCCGATGGGTCGTTTGTATACATACCCAAGGGAGTGCGATGCCCCATGGAACTGTCTACCTATTTCCGCATCAACGCATCGGGCACCGGACAGTTTGAACGCACCCTCATTGTGGCCGACGACGATGCCTACGTGAGCTATCTCGAAGGCTGCACAGCTCCGCAACGCGACGAAAACCAACTCCATGCAGCCATTGTAGAAATCGTGGTGGAAGACCGTGCCGAGGTAAAATACTCCACGGTGCAAAACTGGTATGCCGGCGACGCCGAAGGCCGCGGCGGAGTGTACAACTTCGTCACCAAACGCGGTCTGTGTCGCGGCGACTATTCAAAACTGTCGTGGACTCAGGTTGAGACCGGCTCAGCCATCACCTGGAAATACCCCTCGTGCGTGCTCAAGGGCAACGGCTCGGTGGGCGAGTTTTACTCCGTGGCCGTGACCAACAACCGCCAGCAGGCCGACACCGGCACCAAGATGATACACATAGGCCGCGACACACGCTCCACCATCGTATCTAAGGGCATATCGGCTGGCCACAGCCAGAACGCCTACCGTGGGCTTGTAAAGGTGGTGCCCCAGGCCGAGGGCGCCCGCAACTACACTCAGTGCGACTCACTGCTGCTGTCGGGTACCTGCGGAGCGCACACATTCCCCTATATCGACGTGCAAAATGACAGCGCCATTGTGGAACATGAAGCCACTACCTCTAAAATATCTGAAGATCAGCTCTTCTACTGCAACCAGCGCGGTATCCCAACCGAGGAAGCCGTGGGACTGATTGTGAACGGATATGCCAAGGAGGTGATGAACAAACTCCCGATGGAATTTGCCGTCGAGGCACAAAAACTTTTACAAATAACTCTCGAAAACTCAGTAGGTTAAAACTATACAATGGACGAAATACTACTTAAAGTCGACGATCTGCACGCCGGCATAGAAGGCAAAGAAATACTGCGAGGCATCAACCTCACCATACGCCCCGGCGAAGTACACGCCATCATGGGTCCCAACGGCTCGGGCAAGAGCACCCTCTCGGGCGTGCTTGCCGGCAATCCCCGCTTTGAAGTGACCAAGGGCTCAGCCCGGTTTCACGGTATCGACCTGCTGAGCCTCTCGCCCGAAAACCGTAGCCACGAGGGCCTCTTCCTCTCGTTCCAATACCCCGTCGAAATTCCCGGCGTGTCGATGGTCAACTTCATGCGCGCCGCCGTAAATGCCAAGCGCAAGTACTTCAACGAACCCGCTCTGAGCGCCGGCGACTTCCTCAAACTCATGCGCCAGAAGCGCGCCATCGTCGAGCTCGACAACAAGCTCGCATCGCGCTCGGTCAACGAAGGCTTCTCGGGCGGCGAAAAGAAGCGCAACGAGATATTCCAGATGGCCGTGCTCGAACCCCGCCTGTCGATTCTCGACGAAACCGACTCGGGCCTCGACATCGACGCTCTGCGCGTGGTGGCTTCAGGCGTTAACAAACTCAAAACCGAGCAAAACGCCACCATAGTCATCACTCACTATCAGCGTCTGCTCGACTATATTAAGCCCGACTTTATCCATATCCTCTACAAGGGTCGCATCGTGTACAGCGGCGGCCCCGAGCTGGCTCTCGAACTCGAAGAAAAGGGCTATGACTGGATAAAGGAACAGGTAGACAAACAGGACGAAATGACCAACCTATGAACGCTTTACAACAATATATAGACCTCTACCAAGCACACCGCGACACCATCTGCGCCCATGCTCCCGAGGCACTCAACCGCCACCGCGAGGCTGCACTTGCCTCCCTCCGGGCGCTGGGACGCCTGCCGCGCAAGGGTGACGAGGGCTTTGAGCTGTGCTCGGTCGAAGATATGTTTGCGCCCGACTACGGGCTCAACATCACACGAGTGCCTATGGCTGTGGACCCTCGCAGGGCTTTTACGTGCGACGTCCCCGCCGTGAGCCGCATGTCGGCCCTGATGGTGGGCGACAACTTCGTGGCCGTGCCCGGTGTGGCCGACACACTGCCCGAGGGTGTAGAAATGATGTCGCTTGCAGAGGCCGCTCAGAAGCATCCCGAACTGGTAGCCAAGCAGATAGCCGACGACAGCAATCCTCTTGTTGCCGTCAACACTCTCTTTGTGCAGGACGGTGTGTTCATACGCCTGCATCGCGGCGTTAAGCTTGAAAAGCCTCTGCAGGTGCTGTCGATATTCAACACTTCGGCTCCAACGATGGCCGTGCGCCGCATTAAGATATTTGTCGATGACGACGCCAGCGGCTCAGTGCTTCTGTGCGACCATCCACGGGTGCGCCAGGTGGAGTATCTCAACAGCCGCGTGGTCGAAATATCGGTTGGCCGCAACTCCCGCCTCAACGTTTACGACCTTGAAGAATCGACTGCCGACACCCGTCGCGCGTCGGTCACCGCCTCCGAGCAGGCCGAGGGGTCGCATCTCGACATAGCGTCGCTCTACCTCAACGGCGGCGTGACCCGCAACGAAATATACCCCCTCCACCTCGGTGAGCACTGCTACACCCGTCTGGGCGGTATAGTGATAGGCGGTGGCAACCAGGTGGTCGACAACTTTGTATCCCTCACCCACAGCCAGCCGCACTGCACGAGCGAACAGGTGTTTAAATACGCATTGTTCGACTCCGCCCGCGGAGCGTTCGAAGGCTGTGTGACCGTCGACGAAGCCGCCCACCACACCGACGCGCATCAAACCAACCGCAACCTCCTTGCTTCGGCCGGTGCACTGATGCACAGCCAGCCGCAGCTCATAATCAACTGCGACGAGGTAAAAGCCTCCCACGGCTCGGCCACTGGACAACTCGACGAAAAAGCTTTGTTCTACATGCGTTCGCGCGGCATACCCGAGGCTGAGGCACGCATGATGCTCATCAACGCATTTATGAGCGATGTGCTCGATTCGATAGATCACGAGGCGCTGCGCGACCGTATGCGCAACCTTGTAGACAAGCGTCTGCGAGGCTGCGACTCCACTTGCGACAGCTGCTCGGCAATGAAATAACAACATGGACATCAACAGCATCCGCAGCCAGTTCCCGATACTCGACCGCAAAGTCTACGGCCGCGACCTCATATATCTCGACAATGCCGCCACGTCGCAGACACCCCGCTGCGTGGTGGAGGCAATAGACAGTGCCTATTACAACGCCAAGGCCAACGTGCACCGCGGTGTGCACAGCCTGTCGCAGGAGGCCACCGATGCCATGGAACTGGGCCGCGACACCGCGAGAAGCTTTATCAACGCCGATTCAACCGACGAAATCATATTTACCCGCGGCACAACCGAGGCCATCAACCTTGTTGCTTCGAGCTACGGCCGCATGCTCGACGACGGCGACGAGATAATACTCACCGTGATGGAGCACCACTCCAACATAGTGCCATGGCAACTGTTGCAGTTGCGCAAGCGCATCAATATCAAGGTGGTGCCCATTCTGCCCGACGGCACGCTGGACCTTGAGGTGTATAAGTCGCTCTTCACCCGGCGCACACGTCTTGTGTCGGTGTGTCAGGCGTCAAACGTGCTCGGAACCATCAATCCCGTGGCCGAAATGGCACGCATTGCCCACGAGCACGGGGCCGTGATATGTGTCGACGGTGCGCAGGGAGTGCCTCACACAGAGGTCGACGTGCAGGCCATGGACTGCGACTTCTATGCCTTCTCATCGCACAAAATGTATGGCCCCACAGGAGTGGGTATGCTCTACGGCAAGCGCGCTCTACTTGAGGAAATGCCACCGTATCAGGGTGGCGGTGAGATGATTGGACATGTAAGCTTCAGCGGTTCTACCTGGGCCGACCTGCCATATAAGTTTGAAGCCGGAACTCCCGACTATGTGGGAGCCGCCGCCTTTACAAAAGCCGTTGAATTCATGCGCAGCGTGGGCATTGACCGAATAGCCGCGCATGAGAAGGCCCTGCTCGACTACGCCACTCCGCAACTCATGGAAATACCCGGCATGCGCATCTTTGGCACAGCGCCCCACAAGGCCGGCGTGATTTCGTTTCTGATAGGCAACGCCCACCACTACGACACCGGCATGCTCCTCGACAAGATGGGCATTGCCGTGCGCACAGGCCACCACTGCGCCCAGCCGCTCATGCAGGCTTTGGGCATTGAAGGCACTGTGAGAGCATCGTTTGCGGTCTACAACACCTTTGAGGAGGTCGACAAGTTTGTGGCTACCCTCAAACGTATTGCCCCAATGCTGCAGTAAGATGAAATTTTTGGGGTTAATTTTTTGTGGTTTCGCAACTTCGTTGTATTTTTGCATTATTTTACAATTATGACAGAAGTTGGCCGAATGGATCCTCAGCAGGAGGACGAAATGATTGAAGCTGCGTATGCCGAGGTACTACAGGGGTACCTCAGCAGCAACCATCGTAAGAAAGTGGAAATCATAGAGCGCGCGTTTCGCTTTGCCAAAGAGGCTCACAGCGGAGTGCGCAGGCGTTCGGGCGAGCCATATATATTACACCCCATTGCGGTGGCAAAGATTGTCAGTCAGGAGATTGGCTTGGGCTCCACATCTATATGCGCGGCTCTGCTGCACGATGTGGTCGAAGATACTGATTATACCGTAGAAGACATTGAGCAGCATTTCGGGCCAAAAATCGCCCGAATTGTCGACGGCCTGACCAAAATTTCTGGCGGTATATTCGGCGACAAAGCCTCAGCTCAGGCCGAGAACTTTCGCAAGCTCCTGCTCACCATGAGCGAAGACATCCGCGTGGTGCTCATCAAAATGGCCGACCGTCTGCACAATATGCGCACCCTGGGCTCGATGGCGCCCAACAAACAATACAAAATTGCCGGTGAAACTCTCTATATCTATGCACCCCTGGCCCATAGGCTGGGGCTGTTTTCGATAAAGACCGAACTCGAAGACCTCTCTTTCAAATACGAGCACCCGGCCATGTACGACACCATCTCGCGCAAGATTGCCGAGAGCGAAGCCAAGCGCACCGCCGTATACTCCGATTTCTCGCTGCCCATCAAGCAACGACTCGACCAGATGGGCGTGAAATATGATGCCAAAGCCAGGCTCAAATCGGTGTATTCGATATGGAACAAGATGGAAACCAAGCATGTAGCATTTGAGGAAGTCTACGACCTCTATGCCATGCGCATCGTGTTCGACTGCGACGACCCTGCAGCCGAAAAGGCTATATGCTGGAGCATCTACTCGGCTATTACCGACCTGTACAGACTGCACCCCGAGCGCACACGCGACTGGATTTCGGTGCCCAAAGCCAATGGCTATCAAGCTCTGCATCTCACAGTTATGGGGCCTGACGGCAACTGGATTGAAGTGCAGATACGCAGCCGCCGCATGGACGAAATTGCCGAAAAAGGATTTGCAGCCCACTGGAAGTACAAAATCGGCGACAGCGACGAAGAAAGCGAACTCAACGTGTGGCTTCGCACAATCAAGGACATCCTCGACAACCCCGAGCCGTCGGCCATCGACTTTCTCGACACTGTAAAACTAAACCTCTTCGCTTCTGAAATAGTGGTATTTACGCCCAAGGGCGAGCTCATCACACTGCCGTCGGGCGCCACGGTGCTCGATGCCGCATTTGCCCTCCACACCGAGCTGGGCGTGCACTGCATTGCAGGCAAGGTCAACCATAAACTGATGCCTCTGAGTGCCGTGTTACAGTCGGGCGACCAGGTAGAAATACTCACCTCTCAGTCGCAGTCGCCCCAGGCCGAGTGGGCCGATTTCCTTGTGACAGCTCATGCTCGCACACGACTCAGAGCCGCTGTGCGCAAGTCGCGACAGCCACTCATAGCCAAGGGCAAGGATACACTTGAGCAGTGGCTCAACGAGCACGGCATACCCGATACCAACGAGGTGATAACCAAGGTTTTAGGCACGTATCATATAACCAACCGCGAGGAGTTGTGCTATCAATTGGGCAACGAAGAAATATTGCTCGGCGACTTCCTTGTAAAGTCTCTTCGCAAGCCGGCCGAGAACAGTCAGCAAAGCAACTTCCTGGGTCGCTGGCTCAGCTTTGGCAAGAAAAAGACAGCCGACCTCAACTCTGCAGATACTCAGCCTGCCCGCACGGAAATAAACCGCAAGGAAATCTACCAACTGACCTGCGACGAGCGCGGCATTGCCAACTACGTGAGCGCCAACTGCTGCTCGCCAATACCCGGCGACGACACCATGGGCTATATAACCGACGACGGCCAAGTGGAGATACACAGCCTGGATTGTCCTCGTGCACAGGTGCTTAAGGCAGGGTTTGGGTCGCGCATCGTAGCCACTAAGTGGAATGCTCCGGCAGCTCGCTTTGCGATACACATACACATAGAGGGCATAGACCGACATGGTATATTAAACGAACTTACCCACTTGATATCCACACATTTGGCCGCCGATATACGCAAACTCAGCATTGAGGCGAGCGACAAAGTGTTTGTGTGCGACCTCACAGTGCGCGTGGCTTCGGCAGAGACAGCCGCGTCGCTCATCGATGAGATTAAATCAATCGACGGCGTGACGAGCGCCGCTCGTATCAACAGTCATTGAAATCGCCATGAAGTTCAGCGAAAACAAAACAGTCAACCGCCTGCTGGTGGCTCTTGTAGCCGCGCTTGTCATAGTGTGGGCATACCCCCACAAGCGCAGCAGCCAGTATATATATCACGAAGGCCGCCCGTGGAACTACAACCAGCTCATTGCTCCGTTTGACATCCCGATTCATCCCGACTCCATGACCGTTCAGGCCATACGCGACACGCTGACGGCCAAGTTTACGCCAATTTACACCATCAACAATCTGGTGGTCGACTCCATAATTTCAGAACTTCCGGCAGGACCACACAGCACAGTGTCGCGCCTCGCATCGGTGCTTCGCGGCTACTACGAGCGCGGCGTGGTAAGTCCGGCTACTTATGCCCTGATTACCGACGGCAAGCTACCCAAGGTGCGACTGCTCGACCGCAATATCATAAACGACTCTGGCACAGAACTTTTTACATCGCCGCGCGACATATATCGCAAAATCGACAGCATTTTTACCGACCCCGACATGCGCCGGTACATGAGCCAGATGAAACTCTCCGACCTGCTCAGGCCCAACGTGGTGTACAGCGAGACCGAAAGCCAGCGTCACTTTGACAATGAATTTCAGATACTTACCGCCGACCGCGGCGTTATTCTCCAGGGACAGGCCATCATAAACAAGGGCGATATTATTACTGCTCAGGACTTTACCAACCTGCGCACTTACGAAGAAATGCTCGACGCTCGCATCAACCACGAGTCGCGCAACGCCGTGCTCACCTGGCTGGGGCAGTTTGTTTACATTGCCATTCTACTCACCCTGCTGTTGGGCTACTTTGCCATATTGTCGCCGAAGATTTACGACGACTTCAAGGCCACGGTATTCATGCTCTCGCTCGTCACAATCTTTGTGCTGATGGGCGTGGTGATGAACCGCTTTGTACCCGCGGGCATATATCTTGTGCCCATAGCCATAATACCGATACTGGTCATCGTATTTTTCGACAGCCGCACGGCTCTCTTCGTGTCGTCAATTACCATTCTGCTCATGGCTCCGGCCACTACATTTGCCCTGGAATTTCTCTTCCTCGAGTTTTGTGCTACTGCCTCGGCTGTCTATTCCATGCGCGAGTTGTCGCAACGCTCTCAGCTACTGCGCACTGCAATCATCGTGGCTGCCTCGTACATAGTGAGCTACACGTCGCTCGAACTGCTCATGAACGGCACGTTTGAGGGCTGGATATGGCGCATGCCGGCATTCCTCGGTGTCAATGCACTGTTGGTATCTATGGCCTACATATTGATGTCGGCCGTAGAAAGCGCATTCGGTTTTGTGTCGATAGTGACTCTTATCGAGCTGTCCGACACCAATCAACCTCTCCTGCGCAAGCTCTCCGACACCTGCCCGGGCACATTCCAGCACTGCATGAGTGTGAGCAATCTCGCGCAGGATGCAGCCCGCGCAATGGGGGCCGACGAACAGCTGGTGCGCGCCGGTGCGCTGTATCACGACATTGGCAAGCTGTCCAACCCTGCATTTTTCACTGAGAATCAGCACGGTGTAAACCCTCACGATGCCTTGCCGCTCGAACAGAGCGCCAAGATTATCACAGGCCATGTGACCGACGGTCTCAAGCTCGCCGAGAAAGCCGGTCTGCCGGCTGTCGTAAAGGCGTTCATCTCCGAGCATCACGGCAAGGGTACTGCCAAGTACTTCTATTTCAAGGCCAAACAGAGCGCTCCCGAAGGCACGGATGTCGACCCCGAACCCTATTCTTACCCGGGTCCAAATCCTCGCACCCGCGAGACATCGCTACTCATGATGGCCGACTCGGTCGAAGCCGCTTCGCGTTCGCTCAAGGACTACTCGCGCGAGTCTATAACCAAGCTTGTCGACAATATTATCGACTCCCAGATTGCCGAGGGACTGCACAGCAACTCAACCCTCGAATTTCGTGATATTCAGGTTATTAAAGACGCGTTTATCAAGCGCCTCATGACCATCTATCACACTCGTATCACCTATCCTACCGCAACCGCCCGCACAGCACAATAACATAGGGAATTCTCCGTTATTAAGTAAGTCTTTGAAATTAATTTATATCAGATTTAGTTTTGATATGGATAAATTTTCGCCTTACGAAGATGGCACATGGCCGAGCTCTGTAACTGATGAGTAAGGCAAAAAGCTGCCATAGCAAAATTAAAAAAAATATGTTTGCGACTAAACGAATACTCCAACTTGTTGCCGTGGCTATGATTGTAGCCATGGCACTTGTGTCGTGTTCGCCCCGCAAAAACAATGCCGCCACACGCCGTTACCAAGCCTTCATCACACGCTACAACATATATTACAACGGCGACGAGCATTATCGCAACACTCTGCGCGACATGGAGTTGCGCTACGAAGACGATTACTCTCAGCCGGTCCCCATGCATCCCATCGAGGCCAAGGGACGCGACGGCATGCCTCAGCCCACCGGCAACTTCGACCGCACCATTCAGAAGGGGCAGAAAGCCATTCAGGTGCGCTCCATCCGCACTAAGCCCGAAAGCAAGGGCCGCAACACTCCCAAGCAGAAGAAGTGGATGAAGCGTGAGGAGTACAACCCCTTTTTGCACAATGCGTGGCTCATGATGGGCCGCGGACAGTATTTCAACGGCGACTTTTTGGGCGCGGCATCCACTTTTTTCTATATATCGCGCCATTTCCCGTGGCTCCCCGCCACGGTCACCGAGGCCGAGTTGTGGCAGGCGCGGTCGTATGTGTCGCTCGATTGGCTGTTTGAGGCCGAAGTCATACTCAACCGCATCAAGCCCGAACAGCTCACAACGCCTCGGCTGCAAAGCCTTTACAACTTCGTAAAGGCCGATTTATTAATACATTACGGCAACTATGAAGAGGCCCTGCCGTTCCTCACCGACGCCATAAAAAGCGCCGACGGCCCGCAGAAAAACCGTCTGTACTTCCTCCTTGGCCAGCTCAATGCGCGATTGGGACGCAACGAGGCTGCCTATGCCGCCTATGCCAAGGTATCGGGCTCGGCATCAGCCAATTACCGCACCCGATTCAACGCTCGCATCAAGCAGAGCGAGGTATTTTCGGGCTCTGACATAACCCCCGAAGTCAAGGCTCTGCAACGCATGGCGCGACAAGACCGCAACAGCGAGTTTCTCGACCAGGTGTATTATGCCATCGGCAACCTGTACCTGTCGCGACAGGATACTACGCATGCCATTGAAAATTACCAACTTGCCGCGTCAAAATCCACCCGCAACGGCATCGACAAAGCCCTCGCTCAGCTCACCCTCGGCAAGCTGTTTTTCGAGCGCGCCCGATACGACAAGGCACAGCCATGCTACAGTGAGGCAGTGCCCGTGCTCAGCCCTAAATTCCCCGGCTACGACAGCATCAAGCGCCGAAGCGACGTGCTCGACGAGCTGGCCGTGTACGCCCAAAATGTATCGCTGCAGGATTCACTTCTGCGCCTGGCCGCCATGTCCGAGCCTGAACGACTGAAAGTTATCGACAAAATAATCGCTGACCTCGTTAAGCGCGAAGAAGCCGAGGCCGACAGCCTCCGACGCGCCCAGCAAATGGCCGAAAATACCGGACAGGACGACCTCAAAGACGACAAAGCCCCTTCGTTCAACATCAACACCGACAACTCTTGGTATTTTTACAACACTGCCACAAAAAATGCCGGCAAAACCGAGTTCCAGCGTCGTTGGGGCGCTCGCAAGCTCGAAGACAATTGGCGTCGTCGCAATAAGACCGAATTTAACACGGGCGACTGGAACACTTCAGGCGACAGCGAGGCTACTGCCGGTGCCAGCAATACCGACACCGACTCTGTAGCAACTACCGAGGCCGCGGCATCTCCCGCCGACGACAAGGCTCGCGACCCCCACAACCGTGAATATTACATAGCGCAGATACCCCTCACGCCCGAGCAGCAGGCCACTTCACACGATGTGATACAGGAGGGGCTGTACAACACTGGTATCATACTGAAAGACAAGCTCGAAGACTTCGAAGCCGCCCGCAGCCAGTTCGACCGCCTCCTTGCCGAGTACCCCGACAACACCTATCGTCTCGATGTGTATTACAATCTCTATCTGATGTACTCGCGACTCGGTCGCAAGGACGTTGCCGAGCAGTTCCGACAGCTCATACTCAGCAACTTCGCCGATTCACCTTATGGTCAGGCCGTCGCCGACCCCAACTTCATCGACAACCTCCGCGCCATGGATTCCCGGCAGGAGCTACTCTACGATGCCGCCTACCGGGCCTATTTGAACAACAACAACGACTCTGTGCATGCTCTCGCGGCCGAAATGCAGGAAAAATACCCGCTCAGCAAGATTATGCCCAAGTTCATGTTCATCGACGCACTGTCGTATGTTACTGAAAAGCAAACTGATAAGTTCAACGAAGTGCTTCGCCAATTACTCGAGCGCTACCCCGAGACCAACATCACTCCCATAGCCTCTGCATGGCTTAAGGGTATGGGCCAGGGACGTCAGCTCGCCCAAAACTCGGGTTCCAACATGCGCGGCTTGATATGGGATATGCGACTGTCCAACGACACCACAGCCACCGCCGACCGCGGTGCAGCGGCTTTCAACATCAAGCCCGACGACCGACTGCTCCTGGTCATGACATTCGACACCGAGCAAGTGCCCGTCAATGCGTTGCTCTACGAAGTTGCGCGACACAACTTCAAGTCATTTGCCGTTAAGGACTACGACCTTGAGCCTATGAACTTTGGACGCCTCGGCATGATTGTTATTCGCGACTTTGGCTCCAACGCCGAGGTCAACCACTACCGCAAAGTACTTTCCGAGTCGCGCGAGTTCCAACTGCCTGCCGGAGTGCGCCCCATCGTAATTAGCACCGACAACTTTAAGTTGCTGATGGACGAAGGACGCTCGTTCGACGAATACTTCCGTTTCCTGCAGGAAAAGATTGCCGAGCAGGCCGAGTCGTGGGCCGGACCCGCACCCGAGCCGCCTGCCCCCGAGCCTGTTGCCGAAGCCGAGCAGCAGCCTGTTGCCAGGCCGGTTGACACACCTACCCCCACTGCTCCCGCAGCACAGCCCGCTCCCACAGTTGCTGTACCCATCCCGGTGCCTGCGCCCACTCCCGCGCCTGTGCCCAAGCCTAATCCTCAGCCTCAATACGCTCCCGGCAGCGAGGGCGAAGACGACCCCCTATTAAACTAAGACTGACATGAGCAACCACCATATTCTTTGGACCGACGACGAGATCGACCTCCTCAAGCCGCACATCATGTTTCTGCGCTCTCGCGGATACGACGTCACTACGGCCACCGACGGCCATGGGGCTCTCGACCTCATTGAGCACCAAGCATTTGACCTTATTATCCTCGACGAAAATATGCCCGGCATAACAGGCCTCGAAACCCTCAGCCGCATAAAGCAGCGACTGCCACACGTCCCGGTTATAATGATAACTAAGAGCGAGGAAGAAAACATTATGAATCAGGCAATTGGCAACAAAATTGCCGATTACCTCATTAAGCCCGTCAACCCCAACCAGATTCTCATCGCTCTCAAGCGTCTCCTCCACTCCGACCGACTCGTCAGCGAACAGGCAAGCCGCGACTATCGCGAAGACTTCATGCAACTCGCCTCGCTCATCAACTCGGCCTCGAGCATCGACAATTGGAAAGACCTCTATGCCAAGCTCGTATACCGCGAAATGGAACTTGCCGGCACAGGCACAAATATGGACGAAATGCTCGAACAGCAGAAGCAGGAAGCCAATGCCGAATTTTCCAAATGGATTCGACGCAACTACGAGCACTGGATGCCCGCCAACGACTGTAGCGACGCTCCGCTCATGAGCCCCCGCATTTTTCCCGACCGCGTCTTCCCTCTGCTCGACAGTGGCCAAAAAGTCTTCTTCATCCTCATCGACAACTTCCGTCTCGACCAGTGGCGCACCATACAACCAATTGTAGCCGAGCACTTTAAGATTGACGAGGAAATATACACATCCATTCTCCCCACCGCCACGCAGTATGCCCGCAATGCTATATTTTCGGGCCTTATGCCGTCGCAGATTGCACGTCTCTTCCCCGACTTGTGGGTCGACGAAGACTCCGAAGAGGGCAAGAACCTCAACGAATCGCCCATGATTGCCACGCAAATTGAGCGCTTCCGCAAAAAATACAGGTTCTCTTACCACAAAATCAACGACTCTGCAACCGGCGACAAGCTCATACGCGACTTTGCTTCTCTGTCTCAGAACGACCTTAATGTGATTGTCTTCAACTTTATCGACATGCTGTCGCACGCACGCACGGAGTCAAAAATGATTCGCGAACTCGCGTCGACCAATGCCGCATACCGCTCCCTCACCGAGTCGTGGTTCCGGCACTCTTCGGCCCTCGAGCTCTTTCGCCGTATCGCCGAGTCGGGCGCCAAAATCATTCTCACCACCGACCACGGCACTGTGCGCGTCGAAAATCCCATCAAGGTGATTGGCGACAAAAACACCACAACCAACCTGCGTTACAAAGTGGGCAAAAACCTGAACTATAACCCCAAACAAGTGTTTGAAATTAAGCGGCCCGAGCTTTTTGGTCTCCCGTCGCCCAACGTCTCCTCGGCCTACATCTTTGCCTGCGGACGCGACTTCTTTGCCTACCCCAACAATTACAACCATTATGTGCAATACTACACCGGTACCTTCCAGCACGGAGGTATTTCGATGGAAGAAATGCTCATACCATTAATAACCCTATCAGCCAAATAGTTATGTCTAAAACTATTATCAATATAGCCGGCGCCGACCAAGTGCGCGACGCCGCCCGACAGTTTGTCGAACTCATGGGCGACGAAACCGTTTTCACCTTCACCGGCGAAATGGGAGCCGGCAAAACCACTTTTATTGCCGCTCTCGCCGAGGCCCTGGGCGTCGACCCCGAAGAGGCCAATTCGCCCTCATTTGCAATCGCCAACGAATACCGCTCGGAAACAACTGCCGAACTCATTTATCACTTTGACCTCTACCGCCTTGAGTCGCTCGAAGAAGTGATGGACATAGGCTTTGAAGACTATCTCGACTCGGGCGCTCTGTGCCTCATCGAATGGCCCGAATTGGTGCAGGACATCCTGCCCGACGACACTGTCAAGGTTCAAATCAAAGTGCTCGACGACAACTCCCGTCAGCTCATTGTAGAAAAAGCCGACTGATGCGCGTCACCTGGCTCGACACTGCCACATCGACCAACACCCTCATGGCCGCCGAGAGCACTCTCTACGGCCATGGGCACGTGCTCGCCGCGCGAAGCCAGACTGCCGGTCGCGGCCAGCGCGGCAACACATGGGAAGCCGCTCCCGGCCTTAATCTTACCTTCTCGCTCATGCTCCGACCCACAGTGATACGTCCGGCCGACGCATTTGCCGTGTCGATGCTTGTGTCCATAGGCATTGTGCGGGCTCTGGGCTCGATTTTGGGTTCTGAACCCGAGTTGAAATGGCCCAACGACGTGTATGTGGGCGACAGAAAACTCGCCGGCATCCTCATCGAAAATTCTTTCAGTGGCTCGGGCATCAACCATTCTATCGTAGGTATTGGTCTTAACGTCAATCAGTTGAAATTTGTAAGCGATGCCCCCAATCCCGTCTCGATGGCCCGGCTCTCCGGCCACACCTTCGAGCTCGATGAGGTGCTCCGCATCGTGGTTTCCGAAATTTTGGAAGTATTTGGCAACTATGAAACTTCTCCCGACATCGACTCGCTGACCCACGCCTACAACAGCCGCTTATGGAGGCGCAAAGGCGTTTGGCCGTGGTACGACTGTATCGCCGGCGAGCCCCTCCGGGCTGCAATTTCGCACGTAAGCTCCACAGGGCATCTCACCCTCGCCACCAACCCTCCACGCACCTATGCTTTCAAAGAGGTGAGAGCCGAACTCTATTAACATCAAACGTAATGAAAATTCTCATACTCGGTGCAGGCAAGATGGGCACATTCTTCTGCGACCTGCTCTCCTTTCGCCACGAAGTGGCCATTCTCGACCCCGACCCGCAACGCTTGCGATTCACTTTCAACGTGCAGCGATTTACCCACGCTTCGGAAGTTGCACAATTTGACCCCGACCTCGTAATCAACGCGGCCACAGTGCGTTACACAATCGACGCCTTCGAAGCCATATTGCCCCATCTGCGCCCGTCGGCCATACTGAGCGACATTGCGTCTGTCAAAAACGGCCTGCCCGAATTTTATGCCCGCGCCGGCCATCCCTTCGTGAGCTCACATCCTATGTTTGGCCCGACTTTTGCATCCCTATCCAACCTGCGCAACGAAAATGCCGTCATCATTTCCGAAGGCGACCATCTTGGCAAAATATTCTTCAAAGACCTCTATAACGAACTAAAACTCAATGTTGTAGAGTACACATTTGCCCGGCACGACGAGACCATGGCCTACTCGCTCTCCATTCCCTTTGCCTCGACTTTCGTTTTTGCCGGAATCATGAAGCATCAGGATGCCCCGGGCACCACTTTCCAGCGCCATCTCGCAATTGCCCGAGGACTGCTCGGCGAGGACGACTATCTGCTCACTGAGATACTCTTCAACCCTCACACTCCCGTCCAGCTCGAAAAGATTAGAACTCAGCTCGCTGAGCTACAGACCATTGTAGAGCAACGCGACTCCGAAGCTATGAAACACTTCATAGCCCGGCTTCGCGAAAATATCAAGTAACAAGGTTAAGTCAGCTTACTGCTTCACGGCAAATCCGCGTTGGTGCAGCACATCAAGCATGTGCAGCTTTGAGGCTTCGTCGTAGTAACCTGCAATGCGGCCTATCCAGTCGTTGTCGGTCTTCGAGCCCGAGCGGGTGTGGTTGTAATGTTCCACCACGTCGTCATACTCCTTGAGCAGGGGGCGCAACGTCTCGTCACTCGGATATTTGTTTGAGTGAATCGACAGAGCGGCCGGCTGTTTGGGCTTGAGGTCGGGCATATCGTCGGGCACACCCACAGTGAGGCCGCACACTATATAGGTATCTTTGGGCAGCCCCACCATCTGGCCCATCTCTATCGGAGCCGCGATGCGCGCAAATCCTATACAGCACGTTCCAAGGCCCATCGACTCGGCGGCCACTATGGCGCTCATCATGGCAAGCGCCGCGTCCACCGTGCCCACAAGCAGTCCCTCGGCCGTGTCGTGAAACGGTGCCAGGTCTATGCCCTTGTCGGCTGCCGCAACTTCGGCCTTGTGATAGTCGGCACAGAATAGCAGGAAGTGACTGCACGTCTCCACCTGCTTCATGCCCGTGAGCTCGTGCATCTTTACTTTCATATCCCGGTCGGTAACGTCGATTACCGAAAACTGCTGTCCGTTCACACTTGTGGGGGTGTTGCGAATTGCTTCGTACAAAAACTGCAACTGCTCGGCAGTGAGGTCTATAGGCTTGTAGGCGCGGATACTGCGACGCTCAAGCAAACTGTCTTTTACACTTTTCATATCGCTTATATTGATAATGTAATAACGACATTGACTTCTAATTTGTTTTGCAACAAATTTCTTGCTAATTTTGTAAGATAAAAAAACCGAAAACTTATATGCTTCAATATATTCTTACAGAAAGCACTCGCTACTCTGTTGCCGAACTGGCGCAGATGGCCGTTGAAGGTGGCTGTCAGTGGATCACACTGAGCCTTGGCTCTATGGACGACAGCGAAATACGTCAGCTCATTGAGCCCGATGTGGTTGAGATGTGCCGCGAGGCAGGGGTGTTTCTCACCGTCGATGACCGTCCCGACCTTGCCCGCGAACTCGGACTGCACGGTGTGCGCATATCGCAGGCTTGGCAACTCGCCCACCCCGCTATCAACCCCATGGCCCTGCGCGATGAGCTGGGTCCCGAGGCCGTGATTGGCATCGAGACTGCCGATCCCTCGAGCGTGCCCGGACTCATACCCGCCGACATCGACTTTGTGACCCTCCCGGCCGGTTTCACCTCTGAGCAGCGCCGCGCCTTTGTGCAGGCTGTCAATGTTACCATGCCCATTGTGGCTCAGGGTGCTTTCTCGCCCGAACAGGCATCTCAGGCCATTGCCGACGGCTGTCGCGGTGTGGCTGTAGGAGTAACCGTAACCGATGCCCCCGACCCCGTTGTGGCCATCGAAGCACTCCTCTCGGCACTCGCATGACCGCCACACTTCGCTCAACTCTGCTCAAAGCTGTGCTCCCGGCGCTTATTGGCATAGGCGTCGTGGCTTGGCTGTTTATACACGACTTCAACCCGTCGGCCTTTGCCACACTCCGCTTCGACACTCGCACGGTGCTCGCTCTCCTGCTTGCAGTGGTGTTTGTGGCCGGGCGCGACTTTGGGCTGGCATGGCGATTCAGAACCATCACCGACAAGGCTCTGTCATGGCGCCGGGCGGTGCGTGTCGACGTGATGTGTGCTTTCACTTCGGCCATCACACCCTCGGCAGTGGGAGGCTCGGCTCTGGCTGTGTTCTATCTCAATCGCGAGGGCATAAGTGTGGGACGGTCCACCACGCTCACTCTTACCACACTGCTGCTCGACGAGATGTTTTTCGTAATTTTCTGTCCCCTATTGGTCTTTTTATTACCGCTCGACACGCTCTTCGGCACCGACAATACCCTGCTGCGCAGCGTGGAGTGGATATTCTGGCTTGTTTATGCCGGCATAGTGATATGGGCGGCCATTCTCTTCATAGGCATCATTGCCCGGCCGTCGTGGCTGCAGACAGTCGTGCTCAAACTGTTTTCGACCAAGCTCTTACGCCGTTGGAAGTTCGGAGCCGAAGGCATGATGCACAATATGATCACCACATCGGCCTGGGTCAAGACCCGCTCGCGCTCCTGGTGGCTCGAAGTGTTCGGGGCCACAACTCTGTCGTGGTTTTCGCGCTACTTCGTGGTCAATGCTCTCTTCTGGGGCTTTGTGCCCGGAGCCTCGGGGCTGCTGGTCTTCGGACGCCAGTTTGTGGTGTGGGTAGTGCTGATGATAAGCCCCACCCCGGGAGGCAGCGGCGTGAGCGAATGGCTCTTTACCAACTATTATGGCGACCTTATAGGCAACCTGTCCATAGCTCTAATCATCGCCACCGTGTGGCGCGTGTTGAGCTACTACATATACTTACTGGCCGGCGTGTGTCTGGCTCCGTCCTACTTTCGTAAAAACAATCGACTATGAAATTTTTAGCTATAATCCCGGCACGATACGCATCCACGCGATTTCCCGGCAAGCCACTGGCCATGCTCGGCGACAAGACTGTCATTGAGCGCGTCTACACCCAGGTGCGCAAGGCCCTCGACCATGCTGTGGTGGCCACCGACGACGAGCGCATTCTCAGTGCCGTGGTCGATTTTGGAGGCCAATGCGTTATGACCTCGCCCGACCATCCCAGCGGCACCGACCGTTGCTACGAAGCCTATACAAAGCTCAAATCCGACGCCGACGTCATCATCAACGTCCAGGGTGACGAGCCGTTTATCGACCCATCGCAGATAGAGGCTTTGATGAATTGTTTTAACGACCCCGACGTGCAGATTGCCACCCTCGTGCGCCCCTTCAACCCCGCTGCCGGATTTATGGTCCTTGCCAACCCCAACTCCCCCAAGGTGGTGCTCGACGACAGAGGCAATGCCCTCTACTTCTCGCGCTCGGTAATACCCTGCGTGCGCGGCGTGGACGATTTGGACCAGTGGCCGTACATGACTCAATACTTCACACACGTGGGCATATATGCCTTCCGAGCCACGGTGCTCGAACACATCGTCAAGCTGCCCCAGTCATCCCTCGAATTGGCCGAAAAACTCGAACAGCTCCGCTGGCTCCAGGCCGGCTATGCGATACGCACAGCCGTCACCAACTGCAGCACCATAGGCATCGACACCCCCGACGACCTGCAACGCGCCATCTCATTTCTAAACCACTGCGAGCAATGACCTTAGACCGCACCACACCGCCACCCACATCGCCCTCAGGCCACATTTCACTCATTCCCGAGCAGGTTGAGACCCTCGACAACGGCCTCACTCTGCACATCGTCAACACCGGCGATCAGCCCATTTCGCGCCTCGGCATATATCGCGAAGGCGGCCTGCAGGAACTCGGCCACAATCAGGCCGTTACCACCATTATGGGCGAAGCTTTCAGAGAGCAGACACGCACTTACAGCGCCGACGCCATTGCCGACATCATCGACTTCAACGGTGCTCGCATCAGCTCGCGAGCCTCGGCCCATCATGTGGGACTCGACCTTATTGCACTCAACTCGCGCCTGCCCGACATACTGCCCATGCTGAGTTCGATAATTACAGAGGCCAAATTCACCGAGCGCAACGTCGAGGTACCCGCCCGCAAAGCCGCCGCCAACCGCGCCATACAGATGTCGAAGGTGGCCTACCGCACCACAATGCGCCTGCGACAGATGCTGCAGGGGCCCCTCAACCCCGCCTCGGTCATGCTCATGCCGGCCGACTTCGAAGCTGTGACTGCCGAAGCCGTTGCCCACTCGTACCACAGCATGAACACCCGCCACATACACGCATTCCTGGGCGGAGCCATGCCCGAAGCCACGGTCGACGCTGTGCGCAAATTTCTTGCAAGCCTTCACTCTGCCTCCGAGCACACGGCTGTAATCGAGCCGTTCGCACCGCTCCCCGTGGGTGTGGTGGAACATATTGTAATGCCCGATGCCCAGCAGAGCGCCGTGTCGATGGGCATGAACACCATTTCGCGCGAGCATACCGACTACATCGCCCTGCGACTGGCCGTCATGGCTCTCGGCGGTTATTTCGGCTCCCGCCTCATGCAGAATATCCGCGAGGAGCAGGGTCTCACCTACGGCATCAATGCCTCGTTGCTCGGCACTCGCGAAGGTGCCTTCGTGGAGATAACTGCCCAGTGCGATGCTGCCAACCTCGACACGGTGATTGCCGAAACCCGCGCCGAGATATACCGACTGGCCCAGTGTCCGCCCGAAGGCGAGGAACTGCACAGACTGCAACAGCACGCCTGGAGCCAGCTCGCAGCGTCGGTCGACTCTTCGTTTGGCATCCTCGACCACTATGTCACCCGACTCATAGTCGACACCCCCCACGATTATTTTGAATCGCAACTCGCGCAGATCAGCTCCCTCACCCCCGACCGCATTGCCCAGGTTGCCGCCGAATATCTCGACCCAAACGCCCTCCGCGTCGTCACAGCAGGCGTGTGATTACTAACGAATATTAAAACAATGCCCTGTTTGCAAATTAGATTTAAACTTAGAACTTTTTAACTGACAATTCAGTTATAGATATGCGTTTTGGCTATATTTTTGTCATACCAAATTTCGATACAGTATAACTTAGTCATCACACTATAACTGAAAATGAACAAACAAGGCATTCTTCTCTCTCTTGGACTCGCAGTGGCCTTTGCGGCCTGCAGTCAGTCGAACGCTACAGAAACCGCAGGCTCTCGCCTGTCGGTTTCGGCGCCGGCTACCACCATTTCTCAAGAAGACTTCATAAAGGCCGCCGAATCCACAGTCAACGGAGTCGTGTCGGTCAAGAGCTACGTCACACCGCGACGTCAGCAGGCCAGCCCCTACGGTGGTCAGGGTGGCATGGACCCCTTCAGCGATCCTTTTTTCCAATACTTCTTTGGCATGCCATCCGACCCTCGCGGCTCGCGTCAGCAACCGCGCCAGCAGGAGGAGGAAAAAGAACCCCAGCAGCAACAGTCGGGGCTGGGCTCGGGCGTCATCATTTCCAAAGACGGATATGTTGTTACCAACAACCACGTAATCGACGGAGCCGAACGTCTCGAAGTGACTCTTAACGACAATCGCAGCTTTACCGCCACCATTGTGGGCGCCGATCCCGTGACCGACCTCGCCCTCATCAAAATCGAGGCCCCCGACCTCCACGTAATTCCCATGGGCGACAGCGAAAACCTGCACCTCGGCGAGTGGGTGCTTGCCGTGGGCAATCCCTTCGGATTTACCTCGACCGTCACATCGGGCATTGTAAGCGCCAAGGCCCGCAACATATCCACCACCACACAGACACCCGGCTCGGGCGGCGTGGAAGCCTACATCCAGACCGACGCGGCCGTAAACCGCGGCAACTCGGGTGGCGCTCTTGTCAACCTGCGCGGCGAGCTGGTGGGCATCAACACAGCCATCTACTCGCAGACAGGCACCTATGCCGGCTATTCGTTTGCAATCCCCACATCGATTGTAAACAAGGTGGTCAACGACCTCAAGCAATACGGCACCGTGCAGCGAGCCATTCTCGGCATACAGTTCCGCGAGCTCACTCCCGAACTTATTGCCGAAAAGAACATAAAAGGCGCCACACAAGGCATCTACGTGGCCGAAGTGCAGGATCACTCGGCAGCCTTTGAGGCTGGTCTCAAGCCCGGAGACATTATTATAATGATTAATAATGACATTGTGCCCGGCACTGCCCGCATGCAGGAAATCATGGCCCGCCAGAGCCCCGGCGACAAAGTGGTGCTCGGTGTGATGCGCAACGGCAAGCCCCTCAGCGTGAGTGTCACTCTGCGCAACCGCTCGGGCAACACCTCGGTTACCTCGCCCGACAACAGCTCCTCGCTGCTCGGAGCCACATTCAAGGCGGCCGACCCCGAACTCCTGCGCAAACTCGAAATTTCGCGCGGCGTGCAAGTCACCGTTACCGGCAAGGGGCGCTTCCACGACCAGGGTATTTCAGACGGTTTTGTAATAACATCCATAAACCACACCAAGGTGTCGACTCCCGAAGATATCGAAAAGATATTCAACGCCATACGCGCTCTCGGCCCTGGCGACGACAAGGTGATGTTTATCTCCGGCATATACCCCAGCGGCAAGCAGGCCTACTATGCCGTGGACTTAGGCGATTGAATTTCTTAAATATGTTTTACAACATAATTATAAAACATTGATTTTAAGACAGTTAATAATTTAACAATGCTTAAAAGCGTGTAAATCTGATAATTACGCTTTTATATTTCGAGATTATTTACTAACTTTGTAATGAAAAGTTGAAAATATCATTTCAGTTTTAGGGTTAGTATGGATTGTCCGAATTTATGACCTCCGGTTTTTGAATTTCGAGACAATCACCAAGAAATAAATGTGTTTTATGTTAGTTATGTAATTGTTTTAAGTCATTAAAACGCAGTCAGGGTGTCTTCGCGAGAAGATGCCCTGATTTGTTTTTATGCCGGTATTTGAGTAATTTTGCGGCATGAAACAGAATTGGTTATTCTATCCCGAAAACGACATTGCGCTTGCCAACGGCCCATCGCATTTCACGGCTCCACCGGCGGCGGTACAGTTGCGCCGCAGCGGTGAGATGCTGCCCATGTGGCTGGGCGAAGCGGGCGACTCGGTGATATGCTCGGGCGTAAACGCCGAGTGGCTCGACACGATGCGCAGTAACTTTGGCATTGACATAGATGTGTGGCGGCAGGGCACTCCCGGGCGCCCCACTCCGTGGGGATGGAGCTACGGGGCCCGTCGACTGCTTGTCAATGCGGGCGTGCCCGAAGAGGCTTTGCCTGGCGATGCGTGGCTCGACGGAGTGCGCCAACTATCGCACCGCCGCACTGCGACTGTGGTGGCGGAACTCGCAAACAAGACTTTGACATGGAAGCTACTGCCCGCGGCACAGGAATTTACCGACATGGCCGCATTGCAGATCGCAGTGACCGCGTGGGGCTGTGACTTTGTGGTCAAAACTCCTTGGTCGTCGTCGGGCCGAGGTGTGTACTTTGCATACGCATCCCACCCTCAACCGGCTCTGCAACCGGCTGCCGGGAGCATCAGGCGCCACGGCTCGGTGATGGCGGAGCGGTTTGTGCCCGATGCGACTGACTTTGCCCTGCTCTACGAGGCCGACGAGCCGGGACGGGTGCGCTTTGTGGGATATTCCCTATTTCAAACCCAGGGAGGGAGGTATACCGGCAACTATGTGGAGCCGCAACTATCGCTTCGCAGCCGAATTACGGCCCTGCTTGGGGACGAGCGCCTCGACGAGCTGCAGGATGCTGTGGCACAATCACTTGAAAAAGTAATTGAGGGCTACGCATACTACGGCCCCATAGGAGTGGACCTACTTGTGACACCTGCCGGCGATGTGCATCTGTCGGAGATAAATTTCCGCTATACGATGGGCTTTGTGGCCATGCGGTTGGAGCGCTTCACGGCCGGTCCGGCTTTGTTCTGTATAGAGCGAGCGGGTATGTGCCCGACGACACATACTATTGACAATCACCGACTGACATCGGGCACGCTGGCGCTTACACCGCCGGGGGGAGATTTTGATTTTCTGCTCAGCGTTCGGCGCGCATCGGATTTGTAAGGAAGTCGTTGTAGGCCAGGCGTATGCCGTCGACAAGCTCGGTGGTGTAGGTCCAACCCAAAGCGGTGGCCTTGCTCACGTCGAGCAACTTGCGGGGTGTGCCATTGGGGCGTGTTGTGTCCCACTCGATGCGACCTTCGTAGCCCACGGTGGCTGCAACCATCTCGGTGAGCTGGCGTATGCTCACTTCGCGGCCCGTGCCGGCGTTGACGGTTTCGTTGCCCGAGTAATTGTTCATGAGGAACACACAGAGATTGGCCAGGTCGTCGACATAGAGAAATTCGCGCATGGGCGAGCCGTCGCCCCAGCAGGTTACTGACTCGGCGCCCGACTCCTTGGCCTCGTGAAAGCGGCGTATCAGGGCCGGAAGCACGTGCGAGTGCTCGGGGTGGTAGTTGTCGTTGGGACCGTAAAGATTTGTGGGCATGAGCGATATGTAGTCGGTGCCGTATTGCTTGTTGAGATATTCGCAATACTTGAGGCCTGAGATTTTGGCCAGAGCATAGGCTTCGTTGGTGGGCTCGAGCGACGATGTGAGCAGGCAGCTCTCGGGCATGGGCTGGGGTGCGAGGCGGGGGTAGATGCACGACGAGCCAAGAAATTCGAGCTTGCGGCAGCCGTGCTGCCAGGCGGCATGTATCACGTTCATTTCGAGCATCATGTTGTCGTACATGAAGTCGGCAAGCGCGCTGGAATTGGCAATGATGCCCCCCACCCTGGCGGCGGCGAGAAACACGTATTCGGGACGCTCGGTGGCAAAGAAGTCGTTGACAGCCTGCTGATTGATGAGGTCGAGCTCGGCGTGTGTACGTGTTATTATATTGGTGTAGCCCTGGCGCCGGAGTTCGCGCACGATAGCCGAACCGACCATGCCGCGATGACCGGCCACGTAGATTTTTGAGTCCTTCTGCATCATTTTACAATACCTTTTTCGAGATATTCGGCGAGGTTGGTGCGCACGTGTTCGCCTGCACGCTCGGCGGCCACCTTGGCCATGTCGGAGTCGACCATGAGGTTGACGAGCTGTTCGAACGAAGTCTTTTTGGTGGGATCCCAGCCGAGTTTCTGCTTGGCCTTGGTGGGGTCGCCCCAGAGGTTGACCACGTCGGTGGGTCGGTAGAAATCGGGCGACACTTCAATGAGAGTGCGGCCGGTGGCGCGGTCGATGCCCACTTCGTCGGCACCCTCGCCACGGAATTCCAGCTCAATGCCCACGCGGCGGAAGGCCAATTCGCAAAATTCGCGCACGGAGTGCTGCTCGCCTGTGGCAATTACAAAATCTTCGGGCTCAGGCTGTTGGAGTATTAGCCACATACATTCCACATAGTCGCGGGCATAGCCCCAGTCGCGTAGGCTGGAGAGATTGCCAAGGTAGAGCTTGTCCTGCTTGCCCTGGGCTATGCGTGCGGCCGCGAGAGTGATTTTGCGGGTTACGAAAGTCTCGCCTCGGCGCTCGGATTCGTGGTTGAAGAGGATGCCCGAGCAGGCATACATGCCATAGGCTTCGCGATATTCTTTGACAATCCAGAAACCGTAGAGCTTGGCCACGGCATAGGGGCTATAGGGATGGAAGGGGGTGTTTTCGTTCTGTGGCACTTCCTCGACTTTGCCGTAAAGCTCTGATGTAGAGGCTTGATAGAAGCGACATGTATCGGCAAGGCCGCACTGACGTATGCCCTCGAGAATGCGCAGCACACCGGTTGCATCTACATTGGCCGTGAATTCGGGAGAGTCGAAACTAACCTGCACATGGCTCTGAGCGGCAAGGTTGTATACCTCGTCGGGGCGTACTTTGTTGAGCACCTGAATGATCGACAGAGAGTCGGTGAGGTCGGCGTAGTGAAGGTGAAAGTTTTTGTGACCTTCGAGATGGGCAATGCGCTCGCGGTAGTCGACCGACGAGCGGCGAATGGTGCCATGCACGTCATAGCCCTTATCGAGCAGTAGCTCAGCCAGATACGAGCCGTCCTGGCCGGTGATTCCTGTGATTAATGCAGTTTTCATATAAGATATTGTATTCTCTAATAACGTGAGTTTTAACAAAAAATTGTTATTGAGCCGATAATCTTTTGGTGCGATCGGGGGGGGATTGTTCATTACCCGTCGGGAACTTCGGCCTGCCGTCGGGGATGGCCCTGTGCCTGCTTGTAAGATGCTTTATCGGGGGCGATGGGCTGCGGGGATTGTTGTGCTTCGAGCTCTTGGAGTTGTGGGGCGTCGGGGAGTGAGGTTTCGTCACAGATCAGGCGTTCTAATATGGCCAAGATGGAAATATTGGATTGGGGAAAGCCGTTGAGGGGCATGATGAGTAGCTCGCCGTCGTCGGTCTTGCTGTAGACGCGGCCCATGAGTTCGGCTCCGGAGGGCATTTTGTTTCCGGAGAAGATTACGATGTCGGATTGGTCGAAGTAGGATGGTTCATAGACCTTGACTTTCATGACCTTGCGTCCGGGGGTGATGTAGACAACGTCGTCGGGGGTCCACATACGGCTGAGTCGGCTCTCGATGTAGTATTGATTTTGTTCCATGATATTTTTGTGTTTTTTCAATTTGTACTGCAAAGTTACAACACTTTTTGCGTGGTGGCTTCGAAATTTGGGAATACTTACTGGATTTCATAATTTAGGGGTTTGGGGGTGTGGGGATAAGTCGCCCTGCTGGGCTCTGTGTCGTAGGAGCGTCTTATCCACGGGTTCCGCTAAAAGCTCCACCCACGGTTACACGAACATCGCGCTCCGCGCTGGCTGTTAGGTGTATCACGCGGAGGGCGCCAAGGCAGATGGGTGGGCCAGCTACGCTGTCGGGCTATCGTGCGAGCACGGAGCCTCGTCCTACTTTGCGGTGCGTCCTTAACGCAAAAAAATTCATTTCGCTAAGATTTTTTATTTTATCTGTGCCAAATTTTTACACACCAGATAGCTAACTTTGCACCGCATTTCAATTTTTTAGTTATGCAGTGCATTTATTAATAACTCATAAAACTCATGAATCCAATTAAATTAGCAAAACTTAAGCTTGCCACCAAGTTGCTGGACAAGCTGATAGATTCTTCTCTCACCGACGGATCTTTGAAGGACGAGTTCTATACCACCAATGAAAAGGGTGAACGGGTGCTCACTCCCGAGGCTCTTAAGGTGCTTGACGAACTACGCAATGCAAACACCGAACTTAAGGAAATCGTAGAAGCCGAAAAAGAAGACGACGAAGATTAATTAGGGCGCAACCGGCAGACCGTCGGACTATCAGGTAGCCTGGGGTCTTGGCCGTTCGGCTTACAGCCCTCTCGCACCCCCCTCGGACACCACTCTGAGGGGGGCGCACGTTTGCTCGCTTTCGATTGCTGACTATGGGGCTTTTGCCAACGATCTCTTCATGAGGAACTACAATATGGGTGCTAACGGCAACGTGTTCCGCAGATAGGCCCCTACCCTCGCCGGAGTCTTCCCGTTGCGGCAAGACTCCTTTTTCTCAGTGTTTTTTTTGTAGATATTTATATAAAGAAGTGATTTAAAGTCGGGTCGCATTCTGGACGTCTCATTTTTTTCGCCCTCTATAGCGGGATTTTCAAAATTTTCCACTACCTTTGCAGCGTTATCCAAGTCAACATAGTCAAAGGCTAAGGGATTGATCCGGAGCTTGTCTATTGTGGCTTGGATTTCTTTTTTATTATCAACCCTTCTCAGGTAGCCTTCGTTTATCCAGTTTACCCATTCATGATTATCTTTGGGGAATACATTTCTGATACTGTTGATTTCAAGCGTCTGACCCTTTACTGTTGGTTTAATCGCTATGCCTACAAGAAATTGCTTCCCATTGCTTTCGATGCCAATAATAAGATTCTGCATCTTTTTGGGGTCTCCATAATCAAAAATCGCCCAAGGCTTTTGAATAAGCTTTACTAAATCACTTATCTCAGACAAATCATACGGATGTCCGGGGTCGGTCGATTTTTTTGTCAGCGTCTTTGCATTCACGCGAATAGGCAGATTTGCAATGCCGGTAGAGAGCAGCTCTTTACTGGGCATTCCCATATCATACACATGCCCCTGCGGCAACTTCCCGTCTATCTGCAGTTGCAATTCTGTATTGAACTTTTCATTCAGACTCTCTATCGATTCACTCTGAGCCTCGGCCGTGTAGAGGTCGTATCCGGTCTTTGCTCTCATCTCGGCATCGACTCTGGCGTTGTCGCGCAGATTGCTCCACGACTTGTACACCACATACGACATCTGCTTCTCGCTGAGTTTTACGCCCTTGCAACCGAGTCCCTTCAGGGTCG
>QLIP01059079.1_pt1 | contig 72469 bp, 60 predicted proteins | sample 1769771 | NCBI WGS metagenome assembly QLIP01 (sample SAMN09428762, study PRJNA476227) | Gut metagenome, whole genome shotgun sequencing project. | isolation source: cecum | host: Rhizomys sinensis | place: China: Jinsha town of Minqing, Fujian Province | collected 2013-09-23 | reverse complement strand
TGGGATGGAATATTACGTAAATTGGATGAAAGTTATAGTTTAAATCGTTCTTGAAAGACCTATGCCTTTTTTTGTAGCATTTTTGCATTGCTTTCGAATTCGGCTGTTGTGAATACCTTAAAGCTCATTGATAAAATCCATTGCCGATTTTGCCGGGATTGTTCCGGATTCCATATGTTTTACTTGCTCCCAACTGCGTCTGATTCTTTCTGCCAATTCATCTACTTGTTGCTGCTGCTTCGGAGAACGTGCCAGTTTCTCACGGCCAATACACACAAGTGCATAGAGAGAGTTCTTACGTCGTATCAAGACTCGTTCTCCCTCGTCTGCCCGGTCGAACGATGCTGCGAGGTTGTTTCTGTAATCACTGACTGATAATGATTCCATATTTGGTAAATTTAAAAGTATGTGCAAAAAAATTACATCGTCCTTAAATATGCCCCTTCAGAGCTGGGTGGTCTGATGTTTTTGCTTTGTGCTTTTACTTTTCCATTCTCTAATAAAGGATATTTTTTATGACTATAACTGTAAGACAGTCATCGAACACTTGTTTACAATTCTTTAAAGAGATAAATTGGTTATTTCTGATGAGAAGACGCGAATAGAAGCTATGTGGTTTGCTTTTGTATTTTTATGAAACAAGATGAATAAAAACTGTGTATTTTTATATTGTGTGACTTCTTAAAAAATCATAAATATGTTGGTAGGATGAGAAATAGAGAGTAATTTTGTAAATTAAAACGATTTTCTATAAGAATTAAAAATGAATGCGATAGAAGTAGTTTTAACAACTTATAGGAGTTGAAAATACTTCAAAAAAAGTAAATGAAGTTGTTTAAGCAACTTCACTAATTATAGATAGTTATTTGCATAACTTAACGATATGAAACGAAGTGTAAAGAATGTGGCCGGCTGTGCCTTGATGGCAAGCCTTATAATTGGAGGTGCAGCGACCTCTGAGGCTGGGTTGTTCAAGAGTCGTAAGAAAACTCAAACCCCAATAGTAGCACCGCTTTCTGAGATTCAGAAGGATAGTGTAGAAATGGCAAAACGTATAAATGCGGCAAAGCAGAAACGCAAGGGTATGTTCGATTGCTATATGGAGAAGGATGGAAAGTTATTGATTTCGATCCCCGACAGTGCGTTGAATCATCAGTATCTATTGGCGAGCCGTGTGTCGGCGATTTCGTCGACAGCCGATTTGGTGGCCGGTCAGATGAATATTACGCCGCTGGTGGTGCGTTTCACGAAGAATGATCAGTCGGTGTTTATGCATATTGTGCAGAGTGATGCTGTAATCGACGCGAACGATCCGTTGAAATGTTCGTTCGACCGCAATGTTATCGATCCCGTAGTGAAGGGCTTCAGGATTGTGGGTCGCAATCGCGATCATGTGCTGATTGATGCTACAAACTTCTTCTGCAGTGGTGACAAACTGATAACTCCGATTAAGGATTCAGATCCGTTGGCAAAGTTGCTTAGCGGTCGTTCGGGCATTGAAGGTACATATTATCCTGAGGGCTCTTCGATTACGGCTGTAAAATCTTTTCCCGACAATATTATGATTGAGAGTCAGCTGGCTTTCAATACTCGTAAGGCAGCACAGCCGTATACGGTGCGAGTGTCGCGTTCGTTGCTTCGTCTGCCCGACGTTCCGATGGCCAGCCGTTTGCAGGATAACCGAGTTGGCTACTTCAACGATATGAAGACTCTTTATTCGTCAAATCTTGATAAGGTTGAGAATTACAACATCATAAACCGTTGGCGCCTCGAGCCGAAAGATGAGGAGTTGGCCGATTATTATGCAGGAAAGCTTGTAGAACCGAAAAAGAAGATAGTGTTCTATGTCGATGCTGCGTTTCCCGATAAATGGCGCAAGGCCGTAAAGGAGGGTATCGAATATTGGAATGTGGCGTTTGAGGCTGCAGGATTCAAGAATGTAGTAGAGGCTCGCGACTATCCGAAGGGCGATTCAGAGTTTGATCCGGATGATGTGCGTTTTAACTGCGTACGCTACAGTGTGACTTCGACACCGAATGCTATGGGACCGTCGTATGTCGATCCGCGCTCGGGCGAGATTTTGGGAGCGGATGTTATCTGGTATCACAACGTACTCTCGTTGGTGCATAATTGGCGTTTTGCGCAGACGGCAGCTGTCGACCCGCGCGTCCGCACCAATGTCTTTGCCGATTCTGTGATGCATGAGTCGTTGACTTATGTTACAGCGCATGAGATTGGTCACTGTTTGGGATTGATGCACAATATGGGAGCGTCGTATGCTTTTACAATCGAAAATCTGCGCGACCCGGAGTTTACTCAGAAATATGGAACGACACCGTCGATTATGGACTATGCTCGTAACAATTACGTGGCACAGCCCGGCGATATGGAGCGCGGGGTTCGTCTCACACCGCCGCCTGTAGGTGTGTATGATATTCACGCAATCAACTGGGGTTATCGTCTGATACCTGGTAAGAATATGGTAGAGGAGAAACCTACGCTCGACAAGTGGATTGAGGAGAAGGCCAACGACCCGATGTATGAATTCGGTGCGCAACAGGTGTTGGGTCTCATCGATCCGACCGACCAGACAGAGGACCTAAGTAACGATCATGTTCGTGCCGGCGATATGGCCATCTCGAATTTGAAGATAATCATGGATAATTTCGAGAATTGGGCAGGAGAGAAGGGTCGTAACTATGAGCCGTTGCAAGATACATATTTGGCAATGGTGAATCAGTATGTACGTCATGTCGGACACGTTTACCCCTATATCGGCGGCGTTGTCTACAAGGAGATTCGTCAGGGTGGCGAGGATGCACCGTTGCGTTCATTCATCCCCAAAGAGGATACGCGCAAGGCATTGAAGTGGCTCTACAGTCAGGTTCGCACATGCGATTGGTTGGCACCTTATCGATTGGTGAGCAAGTTTGAAGATCTGCCGCAGTGGCGCGACAAGATGGAGCGTAACGTTGTGGGTGTGGCATTCTCGGCCTTGAATCTGAATCGTATCAAGCAGGGTGGCGAGTTGGACCCCAAGAAATATTATACCGTAAACGAATTCTTGGACGACGCATTTAAGTGTGTGTTTGAGGGTGCGTATGCATCGCGTAAGTTGACCGACACCGATCGTCATCTTCAGCAGTATGCAGTTGATGCTATGCTTAAAGGTTCGGGAATGTTGCCGGCCGGTTCGGCTTCGGCGAAGAGTGTGGCTGATGAGTTTGATGCTATGATGGCAGAGGGCGAGATGCCGTCTGTGCCCTGTTCACACTGTTATGCACAGGCCGACGAGCATCAGCACTCGTTCTTCCGTTTGGTAATGGGCGATGCGCCGATGCCGTCGTCTGAATTCCAGCCGTTGATGATGTCACGCTTGAAGACGACAATGGCATTAATGAAGCGCGCCATGGCATCGACTGCCGATGCGTCGAGTAGAGACTTCTATGAATATCAGCTCCGCCGCATTGATGCGGTATTGAATCCGAAATAAGAGAGATGACAAAAAAGATAATAGTATTACTAATGATGCTATTCACCGTTGTGGGCGCATGGGCACAGGGCTATGCGATCAGCGGCGTCGTGGTCGATGAGCGGCAGGAGCCGCTCATCGGCGCCACGGTGCGGCTCGACGGAGTCAAGGGTGGTTGTGCAACCGGTCTTGACGGAAGCTTCACGCTTTCAGCTCCGGGTGGCGGTGAATATACGATGATTGTGACTTGCTTCGGGTATAAGACCCAAAAACAAAAAGTGAACCGCGCCTCAGGGAAACTTCGCATCGCGATGGAGGTCGAGGGGAAGCAGATGGATGAAGTGGTGGTGATTGGATATGGAACGGCCAAGAAGTCGGAGTTGACTGCCTCGGTCGAGATGGTGAGTGGAAAGGATTTGGCAAAGATTCCGGCCATGAATCTCGATCAGTCGTTGGCCGGACAGGCTGCAGGTTTGGGCGTAAAAGCGATGACGGGCGATCCGTCGTCGGCGCGAGAGTCGCGCATTAGTATTAGAGGCAACCTCGACAATCCGTTGCTGGTGATCGATGGTGTGCCCCGTTTTTCGTCGACAACTAACGAGGGAGAGATGCGTCTGTCAGACCTCAATCCCGATGATATAGAGAGTATTTCAATTCTGAAAGATGCGGCCGCGGCTGCTGTGTATGGTTCGCGTGCCGCCAATGGCGTGATTCTGGTTCAGACCAAGCGCGGTCGAGCCAGCGAACGCGCCCGTATCAATTATCGAGGACAATTCAATTTCGATAAAGCCACATATCTGCCTAATTTCTTGGGCGCAAAGCAGTTTGCCGAACTTTATAATCGTGCTGTTGCACAGGATCCCGACGCCGGCTATAAGCCATACGATATCAGTGCACTGGATAGTAATCCGAATTTATATGGCGATAGCAACCTGTTCGATTATTTTCGGACTTGGGGACACTCGCAGCGACATTCGTTGTCGTTGTCGGGCGGTTCGAAGGCACTTAGATATTTGGTGTCGGGCGGTTATACCGAATCGAAAGGTCTTTATTCAAATATCGGACGTAGCCGTTATAACTATGCAGTGCGCCTTGACACGGAGCTGTATAGTGGGTTGACAATGGCTGTGAACCTGTCTGGAGCGGTGCAGCGCTATCGCAACAATAATAATCCGGTAACGATCGACAATGCCTATGGCTTTTCACCGATCGAGGTGTTGCGTTACACCGATGGGTCGTACGCCAGCCTGGAGGGTTCAAATCCCTTGGTATCGGTGATGGGCGAAGGCGGGTATCAGCATAACAATTCCGATATGCATACGCTTAACGGAACATTGCGATACGATGTGCCCGGTGTGAAGGGTCTGAACTTGTATGTTACGGCTACATACGACATGAATCATCAGGCCATGGTACAGTATAACTCGCCCGTGGCATTGAGCGTATATGATAAGCTGACCGGTGCCATCACAGTGGATCCGGCTACAGTGTATCCGCAAGCAAAGATAACTATGACCGACCGCCGTCAGAGCGTCGACAATATGCTTTTGGAGGGTGGTGTGAATTATCGCACCGTAATTGACGGAAGCCATAATCTGTCGGGAACATTGGTCTGGAATTATCAGGATTATCACAATAAGTATCTGCGTGGCATTAATCCGAATTTGCCGGGCGAGAAGCCGGAAGTTATTGGCAGTACTTCAAACGGATCACTGTCGGGCAATGAGTATTACAGTCAGCGAGCATCGACCGTGGGACGTTTTACATACGGCTACGATAGCCGTTATTTTGCGGAATTTAGTTTCCGTGTCGATGGTTCGACACGTTTCGCGCCCGATCGTCGATGGGGATTCTTCCCGACAATGTCGGGCTCGTGGGTAATATCGAACGAGCCATTTTTTGCGAATGTATCGCCTGCAACTGTGTCGCAAGCCAAGTTGCGCGCCTCTTATGGTGTTCTTGGCGATGATGGAACAGCAAGCGATTTCGGATATATGCAGTTCTATAATTTTTCGAATACGGGCGGATATAATTTCGGTTCCAATTGGTTGATTGGTTTGATACCATCAATCAGCAGCTATCCGAATAAGGCGTTGACATGGGGAAAGTCGCAAGATGTGAATTTGGGACTTGATTTGGGCGTTTGGAATAATCGCATCACGACATCGATAGAGTGGTATCGCCGTTTGCGCACCAATATGGTGACCGATGCCCGTGAATATCTCTTCCCGCCGTCGGTGGGTACTGGTGGTGTTCGCCCCTCGGTTAATGTAGGAAAGGTGCTCTTTACGGGTGTTGATTTCAGCATTCGACACAATAACAATATCGGAGACTTCGGTTATGATTTAAGCTTCAATATCGGCACATCGACCAACCGCGTTCTGGATTGGGGCGACGAATCGACGGTGCCTGAATTGCGTCGTCGCGCCGGTAAACCTTATATGGTTTGGCAGCTCTACGAAGCTGCCGGTCTTTTCCAAAGCGAGGAGGAGATTCGGAACTGGAAGGTGGATCAGGATGGAATGGGAAACCGAACCATACGTCCAGGCGATATCAAGTATCTTGATCAGGATGGCGACAATGTGTTGACTGTGAATGATATGATATTGGTGAAGAACTCTGGATATCCAGATGTTAGCTACGGATTCGGTCTTGGCGGAAGTTGGAAGGGCTTGCATCTGAATCTTCAGTTCCAGGGCGTATCGGGCTATAATCAGATGATTAGTGAGATTTACTCGCTCGAGAACGGTTCGATTCAGCGCTTTCAGGATTATCACTATACAGACACATGGACGGAACAGAATCCGAGTGCCTCATATCCTCGCGTGAAATTTACGACCACGGCCGACAACAACCGTCGCGAAAGTACATATTGGGTCAAGACCTGCAGCTTCCTTCGTTTGAAGGCGGTGACACTTGGCTATGGGTTGCCGAAAAGTTGGCTCAAGCCACTACAGGTGTCAAACATCGACCTGTCGTTGCAGGCATCGAATCTGTTTACGCTTTCGTCGCTGAATAATATGGACCCCGAATCGTTGCGTGGCTATCCGTTGCAGAAGAGCTATGGCGCGTCGGTATCGTTTGGATTTTAAAAGGATAGATGATGAAAGGATATAAGAGAGTAATATATTTGATGATGGCGATGATGCCGTTGTTGACCTCCTGCGATGGATTGTTTCGCGATCTTCCCTACGATAAAGTTGGCGAAGACGAGATATGGCGCAGCGAAAAACTTCTGGATGAGTATACGGCAGGATGGTATCGCAATATGGACAATGGTTTCTATATCATTGTGTCGACAACGTTCAAGAATCTTGGACAGGAGTTCGACCCATGGTTCGGAGATCAGATCACGGTTGGACGTCGCGATTGGTATCAGGCCGGTTATGGCGAGATACTGAAGGGATCGCAGGTGCGAATCAACGCCCGCAGTAATTTGGTTTGGAGTTCGGCTTATGAATATATTCGCTCAATTAATAAGTTGATTGAACATGCAGATGAACTACCGGCAGGGGTGCGCAACCGTTTGTTGGGAGAGGCCCATTTCTTCCGTGCGTGGTACTACTACGGACTGTTGCGTCGATATGGAGGCGTATTGCTGATTGATCGTACATTCGACCCATTGGTTGAACAGGTCAAGTTTCCAAGAGCGTCGTACGAGGAAACATTGCGTTTCATTACCGAGGAGGCTGCCAAGGCCGCGGAACTTTTGCCCGAGACATATGAGAGCCGCCTCACTGGAAGAGTGACGCGAGGAGCGGCTTGGATGTTGCGTGGAAAAGCGTTCTTCTGGGCTGCGGGCGAGAAGTATCAAAACGCAGAGAAGAGCTGGCTCGGATTCCCGAATAATCGCCAAACTGAGATGCGTGCCGAAGCAGCAAAAGCCTACGATGAGGTGATGAAATTGAATCGATATCGATTGATGCCCACTGAGGGTGGTTCGGTTATGGAGGTAGCTAAAAGTTATCGCAATTTATTCCTGACCAAGAATTCAGAGGAGTCTATCTTGGAGGTTCAACACAGTGATAATGGCGACTTCCTCTATGGATTTGGTCATAAGCTTGACCGTGACGCCGCCCCGCCGTCGATGACCGGTGTAAACTGTGCATATAATCCGACTCAGAATCATGTTGATGAATATCGCATGGCTAACGGCCTCCCGATAACCGATCCCGATTCTGGCTATGATGAGGAGGAACCCTATAAGGATCGTGATGTTCGCTTTTATGCCAATGTGCTCTATGATGGGGCAGAGTGGCGCGGCACCAAACTGAATCTGCATTACACGGTAAACGAAGATGGCGAACAGGTGCCCGGCACGGATCTTGAGCCGTATGGAACATCGTCGACAGCCTCGGCAACCCGTACGGGGTATTACATGGCAAAGTTCCTTCGCGAAACTCAGCAGATAGATCTTGATGAAACGTATGCATCGTCGCAAAATTACATTATTTGGAGATATGCGGAGCTACTGTTGGATTATGCAGAGATTGACTGGCACGCCGGGCGTCGTGATGCTGCACTCGAGAAGGTGAATATGGTGCGTCGTCGCGTTCATATGCCCGATTTGACGGCAATTTCGCTCGAGGATATTTTGAATGAACGACGCGTAGAGTTGGCTTTTGAGAAAACTACATATTGGGATCTGCTCCGGCTTGGAGTCGCCGAGGAGACGATGTGTGGAGATACGAATCCGCTCTTCAAAGTGAAGATTGTGGAGAATGAAGATGGCTCGCGACGTTACAGTTATTCTGTGGTGAATGGACGTAACACCAACGTACGATATTTCGATCCGATTCAGTATTACTGGCCGATATCATGGAGCGATATTCGCTATCATGGCATTGAACAGAATCCTGGCTGGACAGAGATTTAAGCTACAAAACAACTTTAAAACCACTTTATTTAAACTTATATAAGGAATGAAACGAATTGTGATGATGTTGGCGTTTGTGGCCTCTATGTTGGCTGTGAATGCACAAACATACAACTACTTTGAGCCGGCTGATTGCGATGCCGACGGATGGTTATGGCTTGATTCAGCAGAGAAGATTAAGAAGTATTGCGGATTTGCAACCAAAACGAAGAAATTTAAGGTGATGTTGGAGGCTGCAACTTATGAGGATGCGAATATGGAGTATCCTGAGCCGACAACGAGTGCCACAGTGAAGGGTTATAATACAGCCGGTGTGCAAGGGGGAGAAGGTAGTCGCACAGGTGGTATCATACTTCCTGTGGCTGAAGAGACCGCGGCTTGGGCGGCGTCAATCAGCGGCTATGGCGGAGCTGTGATGTTCTATCTTCCTGATTGCGCTGAGCTGAGCCTCTATTTCTCATCTAAGTCGAAGGATATTCACGTGGCTCTGTTTGGAGCAGAGGGCGAAGCGAAGGTACAGAATCTTCAGGGAATCCGAAACTTCAGCAAGACAGCTAATTTTTTGAACGATCCGCTTCGCGATGCCGACAATAAGTTGGTGACCTATGCCGGAGCATGGCGCAACTTGGAAAGTTACGAACTTAGCGAGTATCGCAAGGTGACACTGAAGAGTGTGAAGGGAGAAGCCAAGACAGCCTATATCTGCAATCTCAATGACACGGATCCGTTGATACTGCACGGCTTGAAGATTATGACTTATACCGACACTAACGCCGCTTCGGTAACCGATATTACGGCCGACGATAAAGACTCCCAGGCATACAATCTGTTCGGTGTGCCCGTAGACGATGAATACAAAGGCATCGTAATCAAAAACGGCAAGAAATATATTCGCAAGTAATTCGATTATTCGCAGAAGTTAAACAACTTCTATCCATGGCAAGAACACCGAAACAAATAAGACCATTAGGTAACGCTCGAGATTCTGAGGCGCATAAATGCGCTTGCACTCAACACAAAGTCGGACTCTCCGCAAACTCATTGATTTTCCTCCCCTGGTTTGCCGCATAAAAAACTTGGTGAGTGATGCTTGCAATTAGTCGAAGGGAATAAAAAAAGAAAGAGAATGAATTCACAACGAATTCATTCTCTTTCTTTTTTTATTCATTCTCTTTCTTTGTATGGTGGAGGACGATGTTAGAAACGGCGTCCGCCTTGCTGACGCATCTGTTTCATCATCTTCATGGGGTTCTTCATGTTGGTTGCCATACGCATCATTTTGCGTGTTTCGGTGAATTGCTTCAGAAGCTTGTTTACATCCTGAAGCGATGTACCAGAACCCTTTGCGATGCGCTGTACGCGTGTGCCCTTGATGGCATCCGGATTGGCACGCTCGTAGGGTGTCATTGAGTTGATGATGGCTTCAATGCCTTTAAATGCATCGTTGTCGATGTCAAGATCCTTAACGGCTTTGCCTACGCCCGGAATCATAGCAGCCAAATCTTTGATGTTACCCATCTTCTTGATCTGCTGAATCTGCTTCATGAAGTCGTCGAAGTCGAATTTATTCTTCTTAATCTTCTCTTGCAGGCGTTCAGCCTCTTTCTGGTCGTATACCTCTTGTGCACGTTTTGCAAGCTCTACGATATCGCCCATGCCGAGGATACGGTTTGCCATACCTTCGGGGTTGAACTCTTGGATATCTTCGAGTTTTTCGCCCGTACCGACAAATTTAATCGGCTTGGTAACGACTGTGCGGATTGAGAGGGCTGCACCACCGCGTGTGTCACCGTCAAGCTTGGTGAGGACAACGCCTTCGAAGTCGAGACGGTCGTTGAAGGCCTTGGCAGTATTCACTGCATCCTGACCAGTCATTGAGTCAACCACGAAGAGAGTTTCCTGTGGCTTAACGGCCTCTTTGATGCGAGCAATCTCGTCCATCATCTCTTCGTCGACAGCCAAACGACCGGCGGTATCGATGATTACCAAATCATAGTGTTTAGTCTTGGCTTCGGCGATAGCGTTGAGTGCAATCTGTACGGGATCTTTGCTATCCTCTTCGGTATAGAACGGCACATCGATGCTTTCGGCAAGGACGCGGAGCTGTTCGCGAGCTGCAGGGCGATAAACGTCGGCACCGACCAAGAGGGGACGCTTTGCCTTAGCTGATTTCAACTTGCGGGCCAACTTACCGGCGAAGGTTGTTTTACCGGCACCCTGCAAACCTGCCATAAGAATGACGGTGGGCTTGCCTGTCAAGTTAAGCGGCGCTTCGTCGCCACCCATAAGCTGAGTCAACTCGTCGTGTACGATTTTGATCATCAACTCCTTCGGCTTTAGGGCGTTGATTACGTTCTGACCGAGTGCTTTCTGCTTAACGGTGTCGGTAAACGACTTGGCAACTTTGTAGTTAACGTCAGCGTCAAGAAGAGCACGGCGCACATCTTTAAGGGTTTCGGCTACGTTAATCTCCGTGATGCGACCTTCACCCTTCAATATTTTGAATGAACGTTCAAGACGTTCCGAAAGATTCTGAAACATGGTTATCTATGATATGCTCGGAGAGCGTTAATAATTACAATCTGTTTGTAGCTGTGTCGGGGAAGATGACGATGGGCTTGAAGTCCTTTGCCTCTTCGGGTGTCATTTGGGCGTAGGTCATGATGATAATAACATCGCCTACCTGCACTTTGCGGGCAGCAGCTCCGTTCAGACAGATTTCGCCGCTGTCGGCTTTCCCTTCAATAACATATGTGTCGAAGCGCTCGCCATTGTTGTTGTCAACGATATATACGCGTTGTCCCGGAAGGATGTCGGCTGCTTTCAAAAGCGATGAGTCGATTGTGATGCTTCCGATATAATTCAGATTCGACTGTGTAACAGTGACACGGTGAATCTTCGATTTCATCATTTCAATAAGCATGATGTTGGATCTAAGTTATGCGTTTTTATAAGTTATATTATCAATTAATCGAACCTTGCCACAATAAACCGTTATACAACCTACAACATATTGAGCATCGTCCCATTCCTGAATGGGAAGCAGAGTGCGACCATCGACAATTTCAAAATATTCCACCTCCATAAACGGAACAGCATTAATCTGCTCCACAACCTGATCGTGCGTTGCACGCACACTGTGTTTTTTGCTGTATTCGAGACTGTCGGCGAGAGCGCGATGAATCTCGGGAGCCACGGTACGCTGTTCGGGCGTGAGAAGCATGTTGCGGCTTGAGAGTGCCAAGCCGTCGTCGGCACGTTTGATGGGACATGCAACTATTTCAACCTCGATGCCTTCCGATTCAATCATGTTTCGAATCACGGCAATCTGCTGGAAATCTTTCTCTCCGAAGTATGCACGATCCGGATGAACCAGACGGAACAGGCGAGCCACAACTTGAGCTACACCCTGAAAATGACCCGGGCGGAACTTGCCCTCCATCACTTCGGCAGCCGTTCCCAATTTAAATTCGTGAGGCTCTTGAGCCTCAGCACCACCGGGATACATTTCATCGACCTCCGGCGCGAAGACAGCGGTTACGCCTGCCTGTTCGAGCAGACGAAAATCCTCCTCTTCTGTGCGCGGATAGCTTGCCAGGTCGGCAGGATTGTTAAACTGAGTCGGATTGACGAAAACACTTGCTATGACGCAGGGATTTTCGGCAACTGCTTTCTCTACGAGCGACAAATGCCCGGCATGGAGGGCTCCCATAGTAGGCACAAAGCCAATTGAAAGTCCATTATCTTTCTGCCGGGCCACAAAATCTTCAAGCTCGGCTACTGTGCGAATAACGTTCATTCTGCAAAATTAATCAAAAGTTATGAATTAATTGTTCGAGAAGGTAAAAAAAAGGTATAAAAAGGGGATTCCACCCTGCTTAGGGGTGATTTTCACATTATTTAAGGAGTCAAAAGGGTCGTAAAGAGATTAAAAGTCAGATAATATCAAAAAAAAATATTAACTTTGCATTCTGAAAAACAGTTGCAAAAAAGCTTAACCTAATGAGTAAACAACGCATACTATATGTCTCGCCTGAGATCGCACCATACGTTCCGGCGACAGACAATGCGCGTCTTGGTCGTGATTTGCCGACTTCGATGCAGGATAAAAAATATGAAGTTCGTATATTTATGCCTAATTTCGGTGCCATTAATGAGCGTCGAAATCAGTTGCATGAGGTGATACGACTCAGTGGTGTCAATATCTCAATCGGCGATGCCGACCATCCTCTGATTATTAAAGTTGCATCAATGCAACCTTCTCGCATTCAGGTTTATTTTATCGACAATGATGATTATTTCCAAAAGCTTGATTCGGATGTAGACGTATTAGGCTCGAATCGTGAGGATAACGATGAGCGCATCATTTTCTTCTCTCGTGGCACGGTTGATACGGCTCGCAAGCTTCGTTGGGATCCGAACATCATTCATGTGTCGGGTTGGGTCGGTGCACTTATTCCGCTCTATTTGAAGCGAGTATTTGCCGACGATGAGGCATTCCGCACTTCAAAGGTGATTTATACGGTGTTGGATGAGGCTGAGACTGCTCCGATTAGTCCGGAGATTATTGCTAAGCTTCAGGAGGATGGTATTGCAGCCGATGATATCGAGAAACTCTCGACAGTACTTGATTCGGCGGATATGATGCAGAAGATGGCAATTATGTATTCTGATGGTGTCGTATTTAATACCGCAGAACCAAAACCTGAGCTTGAGGAGTTTGTAAAGGCACAGGGCCTTCCCTATATCGTGCTCAATCCGGCTGAGGCAAACGCCGATAAGTATCAGGAGTTCTATCAGACACTAACCACCGCTGAATAATGAAACGTATAGTAAAATACCTCCCGCTGTTGGCTGTGCTCATGTTGGGCACTATGACAGCATGTCAGGATGAATCTGTGATCGGAGGTTCGTTGACACCAAACGAAGTATCGATCACAATCGATACGATGACAAATCTGAACTACAACGCAAAATCGGAAGTAGAACCGAAATTCGATGCGCGCTTGCAGTCAAAGATGCTTGGTCGCTTAAGTGTGAAGGAATATGGTAATCTTGATTGCTCGTTCGTGAGCGAAATGATGTGTGCTAACAAGCTGACAATTCCTGATTCAATTCCAGTAAGCGATGTCGATTCAATGGTGTTGGTATTGGGTATAGCAAGAGGCTCGCTCATTGGCGACTCATTGGCTCCGCAACAGTTGAAGGTTTATCAGCTCACAAAGCAATTGCCCTCTGATATCGACAATAATTTTGATCCGAAAGGTTATTACGATGCAAAGAATCCGCTTGGCGTTAAAAGCTATTCACTCTCGGCACTTGGTCAGAACGATTCTATTTTTAAGATTCAGAGCAGTGTGAGCGTGCGCATCAAGATGCCGAACGACAAAGAGATGGCTCAGAAGCTGGTTAATGCGTATCGCACCAACCCCTCAGTGTTTGAGTGGCCTCGCGAATTCATGGATAAGTATAAAGCTTATGGACTCTATGTTGACCAGAATTTCGGTAGCGGTTGTGTGGGTGTCATAACTTCAGTATCGTTCTACACCTACTGGAATTATCCGAAGTGGGTGAGCAAGAAGACAGATAAGAAGGATGCGAATGATAAATATATCTATGAGTTGGTGAAGACTACAGCGCGCGATTCTGTCTGCCTGTTGGCTTCGAAACCTGAGATGCTGTCGAGCAATAATGTGGTGTATCGTCCGTCGCAGAATATCATCAACATGGCGAATAGCGGAAAGAATATTATCACCACTCCGGGCGGATATCGTGTCGACTTTACCTTCCCGGCTCAGCAGATCATTGATTCATATAGCAAGAAGGGACTCACCACGATCTCAGCATTGTCGTTCAGCGTTCCGGCAAAGGAGGTGAAGAACGATTATGAGATTGGAACAGCTCCCTATTTGTTGATGGTGAAGCGCTCGGAACGCGACAAATTCTTTGCCGAACATAAGTTGCCCGATTCGAAGGTAGCGTTTTATGCGGCATATAATTCGACAACTAAGTCATATACCTTTACCGGTATGCGCGACTATATCAAGACATTGGTCGACGCTGGCGAAATAAAGAAGGAGGATGTAGAGTTCTCGTTCATTCCGGTTTGGATCACGACCGAGATTGTACAGTCAAACTATTCAAGTTCGGTTACGTACGTTGTTGGATGTACGAATTATATAGGTCGTCCGACAATGACGGAGTTGGATATTGAGAACGCACAGGTTGTATTTGTTTACAGTCACCAAGAATTATAAAAACTATATTCTCCTCAAAAAATGCAGACAATAACGATACTATTGTTTAGTCTTCTGTCATTTCTGACAGGAACAGGATCGCCCGGCTCTCCGAGTCAGGCGACTCTGTTGTTTGTAGGCGACGCCATGCAGCACCAGGGACAGCTTGATAAAGCAAAAGAAGTGGGAGGCGGAAAGCGTTATGACTACAGTGATTGTTTTCGGTATATTGCACCCGAAGTAACGGCTGCCGATTATGCAGTTTGTAATTTGGAAGTGCCGTTGGGCGGAGGTCCCGGTTATTCCGGCTATCCCTGTTTCTCGGCTCCCGACTCTTATGCCATGGCGTTAAGGGATGCAGGTTTCGACCTGTTTTTAACGGCCAACAACCATTGCTTGGATCGCGGAGATAAGGCGATGCGTCGTACGTTGGTGGCTCTAGATTCAATGAAGGTTGACCATTGTGGAACCTTCCGCGATTCGCGCCAACGTCAGCAACTGGTGCCTTTGATAAAGGATATTCGTGGCTTTAAGGTTGCCTTCCTGAATTATACCTATGGCACCAATGGCATTACACCCAAGGCTGGAGCAGAGGTAGCTCTGATTGAGCGCGATAAGATGGCGAAAGAGATAAAGGAGGCGCGTCGACAGGGTGCGGAGATAGTGGTAGTAGCCATTCATTGGGGAGTGGAATACGTTCTATTGCCGAATGCGAACCAGAAATCGATTGCCAATTTTCTGATTGATCAGGGAGTGGACATGATCATAGGCGGTCATCCGCACGTGATTCAGCCGATGGAGATAGTTCGCAACGAGAAGGAGCAGAAGGATGTATTGTTGGTTTATTCATTAGGGAATTTTATTTCGAATATGAAAACGGCCGACACCCGCGGTGGGGCGTTGGTTCGTGCGGTGATTGAACGAGGCGAAGATGGGAAAGCCCGCTTGAAATCGGCAAACTATGATACGCTCTTCTCGGCCAAGCCCGATGGCGGATTTAGAAATTATATTGTAGTACCCTCATGGATGGCCGATAAGATACCGGCCTCTCAACAGGAGCATTGGAAATTGTTCAATCGTGGGGCACTCAAAATATTTGACAATTATAATAAAGGAGTCCCGCGACTTCATAAGTAATAATGAAGTTTAGACAACTTCAATAAAAGTTTCGACAACTTAAGTAGGTAATAATAAAGGTTCCGAAGCGATTTTGGAACTTCGTAAAATAGTCTAAGGAAAAAAGATGATTCAGACCAACAATCTATGCATGCAGTTCGGAAAACGCGTGCTGTTTCAGGATGTAAATTTGACATTTAATCGTGGCAATTGCTACGGCATCATAGGCGCAAACGGCGCCGGAAAATCGACGTTGATGAAGATCTTGTCGGGCGAGTTGACACCGACAATGGGTTCGGTAACTTTTGGTCCCGGCGAGCGCCTGTCGGTATTGAGCCAGGATCACTTCGAATTTGATGAGTGCTCTGTTATTGAGACTGTGTTGCGCGGTCATACCGTTCTTTGGGACATTATGCAGCAGAAGGACGCAATCTATGCCAAGGAGGATTTTACCGATGAAGACGGTATTAAGGCTGCGGAGCTCGAGGAGAAATTTGCAGAGCTCGAAGGCTGGAACGCGGAGAGCGATGCGGCAGCGTTGCTGAGCGGACTTGGCATCAAGGAGGATCGTCACTATATGTTGATGAAGGATATGAGTGCCAACGAGAAGGTTCGCGTTTTGTTGGCAAAAGCGCTGTTTGGTAATCCCGACAACTTGTTGCTCGACGAGCCCACCAATGACCTTGACCTTGAAACAGTAACCTGGTTGGAGAATTATTTGGCAAACTTCGAGAATACTGTATTGGTAGTAAGCCACGACCGTCACTTCCTCAATGCCGTAAGTACGCATACGCTCGATATCGATTATAACAAAATTCAGATATTTGCCGGTAACTACGATTTCTGGTATCAGTCGTCGCAGTTGGCATTGCGTCAGCAACAGGCTGCAAATAAGAAAGCCGAGGAGAAGCGCAAAGAGTTGTTGGAGTTCATTCAGCGATTCTCGGCCAATGTGGCAAAGAGTAAGCAGACCACCAGCCGCAAGAAGATGCTTGAGAAGTTGAACGTAGAGGAGATTCAGCCCTCATCTCGTCGCTATCCGGGCATCATCTTTACGCCGAATCGCGAGGTTGGTAATAAGATTTTGGAGGTGAAAGGACTGCAGGCTTCGGTCGATGGCGAGGTGCTCTTTTCGGATGTAAACTTTCAGATTGAAAAGGGCGATAAAGTAGCATTTTTGAGTCGCGACCCGCGTGCCATGACGGCATTGTTCGAGATCATCATGGGCAATCGCAAGGCTGATGCCGGAGATTATGACTGGGGTCAGACAATCACCAATGCATATCTGCCGTTGGATAACAGCTCATTCTTCGAGTCGAACTATAACCTTGTTGACTGGTTGTGTCAGTATAGCTCAGATTCGTCTGAAATCTATCTGAAAGGCTTCTTGGGCAAGATGCTCTTTAGTGGCGAAGAGGTGTTGAAGAAGGCGAGCGTACTCTCGGGAGGTGAGAAGATTCGATGCATGATTGCACGAATGATGTTGACTGATGCTAATACGTTGGTATTGGATTCACCGACCAACCACTTGGACCTGGAGTCAATCCAGGCATTTAACAATACATTGCAGAACTTCAAGGGTGTTGTGTTGATGTCGAGCCATGACCACGAATTTATTCAGACCGTTTGCAATCGCATCATTGAGTTGACACCGAACGGTATCATCGACAAGATGATGGACTATGACGACTACATCGTAGACGAAAAGGTAGCAGCAGCACGTGCTCGCATGTACTCATAAATAGCTAAAGGTTCAAATAAATCCATACAACGAGGGTGTGTCGACAAACAACGACGCACCCTCGTTCTCGGTTTTAGATATATTATTTATAGGTGTCATAGTTGTCGCAGATTTACATAAAAATATGTGATGTTGAATTAATTGAGGATTTGGATGTTTAAATAAATAGTAGTAAATTTGTGACTGAAGAGAAATATACATTTAATGAGAGTTGTTATGAGCCAGAAATACCCCATAGGAATCGAAACCTTCTCTAAAATTATAGAGGGCGGATATGCGTATGTTGATAAGACTGAAGTGATATATCAGCTGATTCAGTCAGGTGGTCAATATTATTTCCTAAGTCGTCCGCGAAGATTTGGCAAGAGCCTTATGTTGAGTACTATAGAGGCTTACTTTTCCGGCAAAAAAGAACTCTTCGACGGTCTATGGCTCGGTGAGGCTGAGGGTGTTGATTGGACACCAAGGCCCGTCTTGCGCCTAAATTTCGTTGATGCTGATGCCTCAAGTGCTGATAGCGTAAGTAAGTTAATTCAGAGTCAACTCTCAGATTGGGAAGAGTTATTTAAAGTTACAAATATAACAGAACCGTTGGGTCGACGCTTCCATAATGTGATAAAACATATAGCAACCAATACAGGTCAAAAGGTTGTTGTGCTTATTGATGAGTATGACAAGGTTTTGGTCAATACCATGCACGATTCGGAACTGCACGAAGAGATGAAGGCAATCCTGAAGCCTGTTTTCTCTGTGCTAAAAGCTGCGGATCAGTATATTCAATTTGCAATGCTAACCGGAGTTAGTCGTTTCTCTAAACTTAGTATCTTCAGCGATCTCAATAACCTTGAAGATATATCTCTCCATTCTGATTATGCTGCTTTGTGTGGGATTACCGAGGATGAAGTAAGAAAGTATTTTGCACCTGGAATTGAAGATTTTGCAAAGAAAGAGGAAACAGATTTTGAGGGTATGATGCAAATCCTGAAGGATAATTATGATGGCTATCATTTTGCGAAAGTCTCACCAGATATTTATAATCCTTTCAGCCTTATTACATCTTTAAAAAATAAAGAGATCCTTCATCGTTGGTTTGAGAGTGGCACACCGACGTTCTTGATGGAACGTATCAGTCGAATGGATGAGAATCTGAATGATGTTTTTTCGCCGATTGTCAGTTCCCGAGCTTTGTCAACTACCTCTATCTCTGATACCAACATCATCCATCTGTTGTATCAGACCGGTTATTTAACAATCAAGAGCTATGACAAGGAGGAGGATGAGTATACACTTGGTTTGCCTAATAAGGAGGTTGCAACTGGCGTATACGAGAATCTGCTTCCGTTTTATACCGGCAAGGATATGATAGCCAACGAAGACACTTTGCGTAACCTCAGAAAGCAGGTTAATAAAGGGGATGTCGATGGCTTTTTGACGACCCTGCAGAGTTTTATGTCTGGTATACCATATCATCTGTCGGAGGATAAGCCGGAGATTTACTACGAAAACAATCTATTCGTAATTCTCAAACTTTTGGGATTTGATATAGCGACAGAAGAGAAAACCTCTGATGGTCGCATAGATGCTGTGCTTAAGACGTCCAATTATATCTATGTGATTGAATTGAAACTCAATGGAAGTGCCGAGCAGGCTATGGCACAGATTCGCGCGAAGAACTACGATCGCCCATATCAGATTGACGGCCGTAAGGTAATCTGTATCGGTATCAGCTTCTCGAAAGAGACTCGCACCCTCGACAGTTGGATAGTTGAGTAATACTGTCCTTTATGAAATGCCTCATAAAAGTGACGAAAAGTGCGGAAAATGAGGGCGATATTTGTGAGAGTCGAAAAAAAGTGCTAACTTTGTGGCGCTTTATGAGCAACCGTGTGATGGGAAATATGTAGAGCCTGTAATGGACTCTTAAAGCGCTTATTTTGAGTAACACAAAAAAAAACAATGAAGAAATTTGTATTGAATGCCGAGCCCCGCGTAGAGTTGGGTAAGAAATCGGTAAAGGCCCTTCGCAAAGAGGGTAAGATCCCCGCAGTTGTAAACGGCGGTTTGGCAGTAGAACTTCCTTACACTGGCACATTGAAGCCGGGTGAGAAGTTGGTTGCAATCGATGAGAAGCGTGGTTTGATTACTACCGACATCGTTGTAAACGAGGCTGACGTTCGTAAGTTGATCTATACTCCCGACATCTTCGAAGTAGACTTGAACCTTAATGGTGAGACTAAGAAGGTTGTAATGAAGGATCTTCAGTTCCAGCCGGTAAAAGACACTGTACTTCACATCGACTTCCTTGAGGTATATCCCGACAAGCCGATCGTAATGGAGGTACCGGTTCAGATCACAGGTCACGCCGAGGGTGTTAAGGCCGGTGGTAAGTTGACTTTGTCAATGCGTAAGTTGAAAGTTAAGGCTGTTTACTCTGAGATTCCCGAGCGTTTGGTAGTAAACGTTGACAACTTGGGTCTTGGTAAGTCAATGGCTGTAGGTGAGCTTCACTATGAGGGTCTTGAGTTGATGAACGCTAAGAATGCAGTAGTTTGCGCCGTTCAGTTGACACGTGCCGCTCGTGGTGCAATGGCAAAGGGCGAGAAGTAAAAAATATTTCTCTGCAATACGCAAGAACAGAGGGTTGGATGCAAGATGCATCCGACCCTTTTTCTTTTTCAAAATGTCGATAAATTTAATTTTGAGAATCTTTTATAAAAATATTGTTGAAGTTTTCTTTATATTTTAATTTTTTTTGTATTTTTGCAACGTAATGCGCAGTGCGTTGCAATCCATATTGTATAGTACATATTTCTTAGGATTGTGTAGAAGTTTTATTTACGACTACAATCACAAAACTCACACAATATTGAAAATCCATATTGCGAGTAATTTTGCTTAATACCTTAAAATATAATTAAAAACGTCATGAGATTTCAGAAGTTGATTCTTTCGATGGGTCTTCCCGCCATGATGCTATGTGGCGCGTCGGGATTGTCTGCCCAAACAATCTCTCTTATCGATGAGCGTCCGGCCAACCCTGATAATGAGCCGGCACCAGTTCATCCGGTTCCGAGCAATAGGCAGTTGCTATGGAATGAAACGGAGTTTTATGCCTTCTTCCATTTTGGAATGAATACATTCACCGGTCAGGAATGGGGATATGGCAATGAATCGGAATCGCGTTTTGCGCCGACATCTGCACCAAATCCAGAGCAGTGGCTCGCGGCTTGTAAGGCCGCCGGTATGAAGGGAGGAATTGCAGTGGTGAAACATCACGATGGATTCTGTCTCTGGCCTACTGCCACAACGACCCATAACATTACCTTGTCGGGGAATGACAATGGACGAGCCACAAATATTCCGCGCGATTTTTCGGCAGCGGCCGAGAAGCTTGGCATGAAGTATGGTTTCTATGTGTCGCCATGGGATAGAAACAGTGCATATTGGGGCGACGGAACAAATAATTATGTAAATAAGGTATTCCTTCCTCAGTGTGAAGAGTTGGCCAAATATGGCGCTAACCAGTTTGAAATGTGGTTTGATGGCGCCACGGGTGGCGGTGGATACTATGGCGGTTCGTCGAATACGAATCGTACCATACCGAGTGCCGATAAATATTATAACATTCCAAATTTGCGATGGCGAGTGCATCAAATTCAGCCTAATTGCGTGATGTGGGGTGTTGGTGGCGAGGCTCGATGGATTGGTAACGAGGCCGGATGGGCTGGCGAAACCTGTTGGAGCTATGGCGACGGCACATCGGGCAATGAAAATTCATGGAAGTGGTTTGCTGGCGAGAGTGATGCAAAGGCCTCCACAAGTGGTTGGTTCTGGCATAATGACAATGATGTGCGTTCGCTCGATGAACTGTGGAAATTCTATCTCGAAACAGTGGGTCGCAATGCTACGTTGATTTTGAATTTCCCTCCGAATCAATCGGGTAATTTGCCCCAGGGATATGTGACGCGTCTGCAGGAGTTTGGTCAACGTCTTCGCGATCGACTGGGCAATGACCTTGCATTACGCGCCAAAGCTGAGGTGAGCGAAACACGAGCAGCTGGAAAGAATCGTAATTATGAGGCCGCGAATCTCATTGACGGAGATAAAGATACCTATTGGGCTCCGGAGGATGAGACCATACAGACAACAATTACGCTGAGCTGGGAGTCGGTGCAGAACATTCATTATGTGGCACTTCAGGAATATATCAAAAAAGGACAGCGCATCAAAGCCTTTAAGATTGAGACGTCGCTCGATGGCTTAAACTACTCGAAGCAAGGTGGCGATATTGCTACAACAACCGTGGGCTATAAACGAATCATTCCTATGAGTGGCAATACTCAGGTCTATGGCGATGGCGTGAATGCCAAATATGTGAGAATTACTATCAGCGATGCCAAAGCATGTCCGCTGTTGCATACAATCTCTGTTTATTAAAAGAATAAATGAAACGATTTATATTACCGGCCCTGTTGGGTGTCGGTGCTCTTATCCCGGTGCAGGGAGAGGCTCAGGTTTTAGTTGATTTTGAAAGCAATGCCGGATTGAAGGGGATCAGTATGTATGACTGTTGGGAGAATTCACCCTTCCGTACAGGCGAGCTTAAAGGTAATTGTAAGATAGTCGATAACCCTCAGTCGGGCATGGACGAGATTTCGGGTCGTGTACCAAACAGCTCAGCAAAGGTGTTGGGCGCACAGCGCAGTCGTTTTGGCTCGAATACATTCGGAGTGAGAGTTGATTTGCAGACGCCTTTCGATTTCTCAACCTCGAAGCAGTATGTGCATGTGAATTTGCTCCGACCGGTGAGTGGTCGCGTCATGCTTGTTGGTTTGGGTCGCCGCCGCGATTGGCAGGATCAACCCGCCGACGTCGAGCAGTTCTGGGTGATGTGTAGCAATACATTGGTGGCTAATAGTTGGTGTGACGCCGTGTTTGAGATTGAAGGTTCGGGCAATATCGATATCCATTCGTTAGTCCTTGTGCCAGAATGCGAAAGCCCGCATGCAGCGAAGGAGGACTTCCTGTTTTATATCGACAATATTTCGGTGACTAACAATAAGGCTCCAAATATTCAGACACCGGAACCCTATGCAATCTCGGTTGATAAGAAATCAACAATTACGAACTCAAGTTCAAGTTTGACTGCAGTTAGCTTTACGAGTGGCGATGGAACACGTTCGGTACCCGTAAATCAGAATGTGTCACGATTGCTCTATAAGTATGTTGATGATATGGCACTCACGGCTAAACCGGGCGAGGAGGTACTGTTGTCGGCGCAATATAGCGGCGCGACTGTGAATGCATATCTGTATCTGGATACGGATAATAACGGACGTTTCGATATTCCAACTGCAGTTGATGGTAAGATCTCTGTAGGTCAAGATTTGATGTCATATAGCTATTTGAATGGTGTAAATTCATCTGGCGTTGCAACAATATCATCATCATATGCATTGCCTAAATTCACAGTGCCGGCTAATCTCAAGCCCGGTGCCTATCGTTTGCGTCTTAAGTTGGATCTGAATAATGCAGACCCGGCGGGCGATAACAGCCAGTCGACTCTTCTACAGAGTGGTTCGATAACGGATATGGTGCTCTTTGTCCGCGATGACCAAGCCGTTATCAATGATTTCCAATTGAATGGTGAGGTTCTGGCTGAAAATGGCGATAAACTGTCGTCGTATAAGGTTGATGCCTGCAAACCGTTTACAGTTAAGATGAATCCGGAGAAGGGATTCTATCACAGCGGAGCCAAGGTTGTGTATGGATATAATATTGATTCGGAGTCGAATGTCGATAAGCATGGCAATGTGCAGTATCTCACGGCTAACTATCGTTTTGAGAGCGAAACATATCAGATTCCTGCAACGAACATCGTGGGATCAGTACGAATCGAAGGCAAGATGACTGAGGATAAAGGTGAGAATTGGCGTCCAATCGATCCCCGTGAATATGGACTTAATTTCCCGGAGACTCTGACCATTACTCGCACAGACCGTGTGTTGAACAATATTGAATTCTCGAACGGAAGCGGTACAAAGATTTTTACAGCTATTACATCGCCCAAGACAGTGTGGCAAAATCTGACGGCACAGGAGCCGTTTATCGTCAAGCCTGGCGACGTGATTACGACCAAGTTGGGTTATGTCGGTTCATGGATGCATATCTATCAGTATATCGACTGGAATCGCGATAAGGTATATGACAATACACTGGCAAGCAACGGAGTTCCGGCCGGCGACAAGGAGTTAGTGGCATATACTCACTATCAGGGTCGCAACTCGTTGGGCGCAACTTCGGACCCCGCTGTGACAACTGCCAGAAATGAAAACTTCACTATTCCTGCCGATATGCCCGGGGGCATATATAATGCGCGTCTTAAGATTGACTGGGATAATATTGACCCGAAAGGTCAATATGGCATTAATAACAACGATATAAATAACAATGCCGGATATATTGTGGACTTCTATATTCAAGTAGAGGGGACGGACGATGTGAAGGAGGTATCAAACACTCAGAAACTTGACATTACTGTGGTTCAGAAAGGTGTTGTGATTAACTCTGCCGAAACGGTGAATGTCGAGGTGTATGATGCAACCGGCATCGCTATCTATAAGAATGCCAACTTTAAAGGTTCGGCCAAGATATCGCTAAACTCAGGCGTATATATTATCAACGGCCTCAAAGTTGCAATCAAATAACCATTCAAAACACATAAGAAAGCAAAGGGCTGAATATCAAATATTCAGCCCTTTGCTTTCTTAGACTCCATTCTATTGCATCAATAGAAATTGGGGAACGGAGTCTAAATATTTAAACGAAATTGCAATTGTTGTTTTTTTTATATATATTTGCCATCGAATATAACCGAATATTGAAGTTTAAAACATCTTCAATATTTTGATTAGTTGTAATTTATATATTCCTTCTATGGAACGATTTTTGAATTTTGTGATGTTGCTGTTTTTGTTTGTTCCCTTGGTTAAGGCTCAAGAGAATCAGAATAACTACCGCGCTAAACTAAAAGCAAAGTACGAGTATATCCACATGTCAAAAAATACCAAAACAGGTGTGCGAGAACCGTATAAAGAGGCGTTTATTTTACAGATGAGGGAGGACGTGTCATATTTTTATTGTCCGCAGACACATTATGTAGACTCGATGGAACGGGATCCCGAGGGGAAGCAGCTAATACGCCGTGCTACCGATGCTGCCTATCAAGCGATGTTGGCAGATGCAACAAAGCGTCCGCATGAGATTTTGCGTCAGCAGGGTTTTGTAGGGGGATCGACGTACCGTTGTTTCAAGAATTTTAGCCAGGGAACAATGCGTGTGTGGGACCGGGCCAACGGTGACCGTTACCGTTATGATACGCCTACTGACGATATAGAGTGGACGCCGCTTGATTCGGTAAAGAATATACTTGGGTATCAGTGCCAATTGGCCAGTACAGATTATCACGGACGACGTTGGTTTGCATGGTTTGCACCCGATATACCGGTGCAGAATGGTCCGTGGCAGTTGCATGGGTTGCCGGGGTTGATAATGGAGGCGACAACGGCCGACAGCAATTGGTCGTTCACCATAACCTCGTTTCAGCAGTGTGACGAGCCGTTTAAACCTAATTATGAAGGCGACAGATATTTTATTTCCAAGCGAAAGAACGTGTTGCGTCTGAAAGCAAACTCCAGCCGCAATCGGATTGCCCGCATTGCAGCCATGACTAACGGTGCTGTCAAACTGCAGCATGAAACGGAGGAGGATGAGCTTATGGAACTTGATTATAAGGATTGATAAATCTGACAGAATGAAACGAATCATAACTCTATTGTCTGCACTTATTTTGTATGTGCCGGTCTGGTGCCAGATAGTGGTAAGCGGCTCGGTGCATGACCTGAGCAGTGGCGCACCGCTCCGAGGAGCTTCCGTAACCGTGAGGCGAGGAAATGGAAGGATACTGAAGTTTGCTGCGACAAAATCCGACGGTTCGTTTTCTCTTCAGCTTGACAGCAGCTCGGGGAGTCGCCTTGAGGTATCGATGCTCAACTTTGCAAAACAGTCATTATCGCTCGACTCGATTATTCTGCCGGTACGAATAATGCTCGAATCGAAGTCGACCATGCTCAAAGAGGTGATGGTTAATGCCGACCGTATCCGCGAACAGGGTGATACTATATCCTATTCGGTGGGAGCTTTTGCACAGAAGCAGGACCGTAGCATCGGTGATGTCTTGGCCCGAATGCCGGGGATGAAGGTTGAGAGTTCCGGTCGCATTCAGTATCAAGGTGAGGATATCAACAAATTTTATATAGAGGGATCTGACCTGTTAGGTGGCAAGTATGGGATTGCTACCAACGGAATTAGTCATGAGGATGTAGGGGCAGTTGAGGTAATGGAACACCATCAGCCAATGCAGGTGTTGGCTGGAATATCCTTTTCAGACCAGGCTGCCATAAACCTGAAGCTTAAGAATCGCGCCAAAGCGACCTGGACTTATCGTGGCACTATAGGTGGCGGCTATTCGTGGCAACCGACCGGTGGTATATGGGACGGTGAATTTTTTGCTATGGCGGTTATGTCAGGTTTTCAGAATATAACCACTCTCAAGTCCAATAATATAGGGATTGACTTATCGGCATCAGCCACTGATTTCTTTGCAATGCAACGTAGCACAGCATTGCAAAGGATGGTAAGTGTGTCGCTACCAAGCGTTCCCCATCTTGCTCCTCAACGCACAACCTTTAATCGGTCGGTTCTTGCGTCGTCAAATTTTTTGTGGAAGCTGAGTCGAGGGGAGGTTAAAGCGCAGGTGGACTATACCTCAAACCACGTAACTGCTGATGCATCAAACGTGACCACTTACTTCCTTCCCGAGGGTAAACGTGTTATTACAGAAAATCGGAACGGTAGTGACCGCATGCGTTCATTGAGCGGTAAGGTTATATATGAGCTAAATCGTCGAACCGCCTTTGTTAACAATACTCTGCAAACCAATATTGACTGGGATGATATAATTCTCCGTACCACTGGCTCGTTGACTAACATACAGTCGGCATCGTTACCCGATTATTATATTGCCAACAATCTCAAGGTTATCAAGCGGTTTGCTGGCCGATATCTTGTCACATTCAACAGTCTGAATGCTTGGGAATCGTTGCCGCAGACACTGTCGGTGTCTAACTTGACTCAGAATATCTGCGACCGTGCGTTCGTTACCGATCAGAGTGCGGCATATACATTTGTGGCAGGTGGAGTGACTATGGCACTCGAAGGGGGAATGAAGGGGTATTTTCGCAGTTTTAGATCAGAACTGCCCGCATTGCCAGCTGAACTGCCAGGAGAAACAGTGAATACTGTCAATACCGATTATGTAAGTTTATATGCCACCTCCAAATTTGAGTATAATATCAAGCGTCTCAACTTTATATTAAATTTACCTATAAGTGTAGCAAATTATACTTTTGATAAATCAATTGCCAATAGGCAGGAATTATATTGCTCACCATCGTTGTCGATGAACTGGAAACCTAATAACCGCTTTGATGCGAGATTGAGGGGTAGTATGGGGCGCTCGCCGATGGGCTTGAATATGATCTATCCGGGTGTGATAATGGCCAATGACCGCATTTTTAGGAGTGGGGTTGATGATTTTTATAGCACAGACTCTCGGAGTCTCTCAACTTCGTTATCGTATAAGTTTCCAAGACAAGGAATATTTGCCAATACGCTTGCCATGCAGAGTTGGGGGAGAACTCCTTATACGTTGTCGCAACGACTTTTGGGCAACTATATGGTTTATTCATATTCTCCGGCAACTAACGACAGAGAGACTTTTATGGCCCGTGCAAATATCGGCAAGACGCTCGACTTTATGAGAGGAAGCGTAAGTTTGTCAGGTAACTTTACGCGTCAAAAGAGTAATCTGATATCGCAAGGTCGAGAAGTCGGCAATACGACATCAATCTGCATGGCGTCGTTAGGAATCGGCGGTACTCCACTACGTTTTCTGACCTTTGACTATAAACTTGATGCCGGTGCCAGTCGAATTAGGTATAATGGAATGGAAGCATCGTGGTTAAAAACTTTTGTTAACTCTCTATTGCTTAATGTGATTCCCCATGCTAATTGGGAATGGCGGTTGAAGGGGGAATATTATAGTAACGAGCTAACCGCGGATAGTTTTGCCAACACTATCCTTTTTGATACTAAACTTGTGTATAAAGCGTTAAAGCACATAGAGGTAGCAGCCTCAGTAACAAATATTTTTAACCAGAAGGAATATGCCTACACAAGCTACTCACAACTATCGCAGTATGAGAGTTGCCGATTGCTACGTGGACGTGAATTCCTCTTTTCAATCACATTAAAGAAATGAAACGTAAAGGACTCAGAGTTATCGGACTAATTGTGTTTTTAGCTCAATCATTAACTGCCGTCGCACAGAATCATGCAGTTATTGAAGTGAGTTATCGGTCAACATCTCCCAGTCTTAGGAAAGAGGGGGTTGTTATTACTAATCAGTATATTCTACAGATTTCCGACAAGGGCAGTAAGTTTTATTCTCCCCGTACAGAAGCGCTCGATTCGCTTGAATCTACACCTGAAGGAAAAAAGCATATCAGCAGATGGCGTTGAATTCTTATATGGGTGGTAAACTAAAAGAGATGCCGAAGCGTGACGGATCCTATTATGTAACCAAAAATTTTGAGAAAGGGGAGCTTGAGCACTTTGATGTTATTGGTAAGGAGAAGTATCGATATAGCGAGCCGATCGAGCAATTGACTTGGACAGTGACTGATTCGACAAAGCGAGTACTCGGATATGAATGCATGCAAGCTGTTGCAGACTATAATGGTCGACACTGGATCGCGTGGTTTGCGACTGAATTACCGGTGCAACAGGGTCCCTGGAAACTTCATGGACTGCCGGGTTTGATTCTCGAAGCCAGTGCCGATGGCGGTGTGTATCGATTTGAAGCAACTGGGTTGCAACAAACATCAAAAGAAATCGGACCGGTTTACCTTCGGGATGAATATGAGAAGGTGGAAAGAAAGCAATATCTTCGAGAGAAACGCAGTTTTGCAGATAATCCACTTGCAAAGCTCAATGCACAGATGGGTAATATGATCGTAAAGGTTACACATGCCGACGGCACCGAAGTGACCAAAGTCGCAACCAGCAATGCTGACTTCCTCGAAACCGATTACCGATAACCCAGGCATAGAACATAATTATTATTCTTTTTATGTTTATGAAGTTGTTTAAACAACTTCTGTTGTTGTTATATACTGATAATATGTTTGATAAATCAAAACCCAATATCATCTTTAATGAATGAGCAAGGACTGTCCGTCCCCCCTCCCTCCTCACTGCGCAATTGATTTGTTGGGAGTAGGGGTGGGGGCGATCGGGCGGGTGCAGAGTTCGCGGATGTTGCAGTATCGGCAGTGGTCTTCCCCCTCGGCGGGTTTGAAGGGGAGCGAGGAGTCGTAGATATCTTCGATTAGCTGATTGAATCTCTCCATAAATTCGGCATTCAGTTCTTTGTGGCCGGTTATAGGTTTTGATGCCATTTTTGTGGAACCATTTTTTTGTGTAACCGGGCGGGCGAATTTAGGTGTAACTGAGGTCGCTGAGTCGTTCATCGAATAGATGGCGAGCGCAAAATTGTGGTCGCAGCCCTCAGCTTGGTTGAAGAGGTTGGCGTAAAGCATTAATTGGAAGAAATTTTTAGCTTTGTATTCGCCGTTGAATATTTCATCGATTGATTTTGCTTCGACATTTGGAGCTCCGGATTTGTAATCCACAATTCGAATCTGTGCATCTTCTTGATCGCAGTTAGGAATGTCAATGCGGTCGATTGCGTATGTCATATTCACAGTTCTTCCGGCGGGAGTGCGATATTGGAAGGTGTTTGAAATTTCGCATCCAACAATTTTCAACGGTGTCAGGTTGCGATCGTGCAGAAGAATGCGCTGAATCTGTTTGACAATAATTTTAGCCACCATTGCGGCGTGTCCCGACAGGGGTGTATTTAACTGCTCCTTCTTGAGATGTCGGAATTTGCTGTTCACTGCGTTGCGAACAACTTCTCTTAGTTTCTTTGTGTCGTTAAGTAGATTGTCGATATCCTGGGCGGTTATTATGCGTCCCTTGGGAAGTACTTTGTTGTGGTCCTTCTCTTTGGGCAGATAGAGGTGTAACATCGATTCGTGAAGGATGTTACCCTGTGTTGCATTGTCGATATAATTGTCGACAGGTGTGTCGGCGTTGAGTCCGAAAACATTCTCGTAGAAGAAGCGTAGTTGGCATTCACCATATTTCCGGAGCATGGATGCCGAGAAGTTGTATTTAGAATCTACGACTTCGTATTTATTGAGTCGGTCCATTATCTGGTTAGATTTCAAGACTTCAACACGGTTTTCGAAATTAATGTCGGCCCGGAAGGCATAGTTCTGATACTGAACCTTATTTTTTGCGTAGAGATATTGCAGTTGCATTAAATATCGAGATTCGCCGCCCGAACGCATACCTTCGCCGTCGCGGGCGTCGTAGATGAGCGTTACGCTCTTGGCGCGGGAAATCATACGATAGAAGTAGTATGAGAAGAGACTCTCCTGATAGTTGGTGCGCGGAAGACCATATCCCGAGCGGAGTGCGTCGGGAATGAATGATACGCGATGCGATTTGCGGGGCATAATCTTATCGTTGAGCGAGGGTATGATGAGGTGGTCGAAATCGAGCGCACGTGTTTCGAGCAGACCCATCACCTGGAGGCCTGTCAAAGGTTCGCCCGCGAATGTGACCTGTTCGCCGCTTAGCAGTCGATCGGTCATATATAGCACGCCTTGAACGCTGAGATTAATTTTATGCTCCTCTGCGGCACTTTCAAGGCGATGTAGAGCTTCAATATACTTCGCAATATGCTCGCGGTCAATGTTTTGTTTCATCAATGTCTCAGGCGTGTCATCGTTGCCCGTTTTTTTTGCCATTGCCGCGTCGATTGATAGCAGAATATTTTTTAGGTAACTGATAGACTGCGTCAGATCGTTTTGATCTTTTGGGAGGTCGAAAATCATGTGTGTTTCAGGCACAATGGCGGTGATTTCGGAAAGCGAAATTTTGAAACAGTGATTGCGTTGCAGGTAGTCGTTTATTTTGTGTATGTTATGACTGCCAAACATTAATCGCGCAAAAGGATGGGCAAGGAACTCTTTGAGATCTTTATGATAGAAGAGATACTCGTTATGCTTTTTTGTCTGGCTTGCAAGAATGCGTCGCAAGTGATGGATAAAACTTGCAATTGATGTGAGACGTAACGGATATCCCATTGTGAGGTTGATGTTGTTGTCGTCCGGCAATGCGTTGGGGAGGGCATAGAGGAGAGGGAGAAGGAGATTTTCGTCGGGGAGAACAACAGCAATTTTGGCATCTTTGAGTGCCGATTCTTTGTTCGAATCCACCAATTGAGCCACGCGCTCGGCGGCAATTTTAGCCTGAATAGAATTTGATGGGGCCGCAATGACTCTTATATCCGGGGGCATTGCTTTGCGCTCGGCGGCTTTAAGGTAGGGCTCTGCCCATGTCGGGGAGGGGAAATTTTTAATATTCAGTTTAATGAAACGTCCAGCTTCCGATTCTTTCGACATAATCACCGGACCTGTTGCATCCCAGAAGAAATCAACGCGAGTCTCAAGATCTGGCAGACCAACGTTCATTTTTTGTAAAGTTTCGAATATGAGTGCTTCGGAGGTGGAGAGGGCATTGAATCCGATAAACACAACCTTCTTCCAGGGGAATTGGTCGGCTTTTGTTTGGCGAAGACGCTCAAGCGCCTTGCGGTATACACGGCCGGTAGTGGCAAGCCCGTTACGCTTTAACTCCGCATTGAGAGCCTCATATAGAGGAAACATCTTCTCCCATAGAGAGATAAAGTTTTGTTTCAGTGGCGAGAGTCCTTTTTCAGGTTCCTTTTTATTTTTTGCGTGCACACTTTTCCAGAAATCATTAATTCCCTCGCGGTTGGGCGAGTAGCCAAAGTAGCGTTCCAGCACTTCAATTTGTTCTTCCGTAAGAAAATTAGCAGATATCTCTTTGAATGCTACGACGTTGTGGAAGAGTGATTCGGCATCGACACAATACTGGTCGATTTCGCTGAAATCGGCCAACATCGTTTCGCCCCAACCGCGAAATTTTTCGAATTCAATGAGGGTGTCGTTCCCCTTTGGGGACTGGGCTCGTTTGATGTGACTGCAATGAATGTTATAGAGGCGGAAAAGCGAGTCGATACGCGATGCACGTTGAAGTTCGGCAATCTCCTCAACAAAGGATGTAATCTCCATGACGCGAGGCGCAATTAATGCCCCACTTTTTTTGGCCCAGGAAAGTGCGCGCAAGAAAAATGTTCGACTTCGTTTATTTGGAAAGATGAAGCAGAAATCGGATAAATCATCGAAATTATCGACATAAGCGCGCGCTATACATCCAAGAAAAGATTCATTTTGACGTGATTGCAGTTTTTTTTCCATCATTGAGTGTTATTTTATGGTGCAAATATAATTAATTTTGATAATTATTTCGTAATTTTGCGTTTATGAAATTTAGCGATATTCCCGGACACTCAAATACAAAGGATGCTTTGCGTCAGCTCGTCGATAAGGATAAGTTGCCGCATGCCATAATGTTGACCGGTGTTTCAGGAATCGGCAAGGTGTGTTTGGCGCGTGCATTGATGCAATATGCGCATTGTCAGAATCGACGCGACGGAGAGCCATGCGGCGTATGTCAGTCTTGTCGCCAGCATGTTTCGTTTAATCATCCCGACGTGCATTACCTCTTTCCGTATGTGAAAAGCAAGACAAAGAAGGTTGACACGGCTCAAGATGTGTTGGGACTGTGGCAGAAGATGCTTAATGAGCATGATTCCATGCCTATAGAGCAGTGGCTGGAGTTAATCGAAGCCGGAAATTCACAACTTCAAATCTATGTGGCCGACAGCGATGATGTCATTCGCACTGATTCATTGTCAAGTTTCAATTCCAAATATAAATTTATATTTATTTGGCTTCCGGAAAAGTTGCAACTTGCCGCCGCGAATAAACTCTTGAAGGTAATCGAGGAGCCATCGCCCGGCACAAGCTTTATACTCGTGTCGAACAACGATGCCGATGTGTTGCCTACCATATCGTCGCGCACACAGCGCTTCAATATGCACCCGCTGTCGGAGAGCGAGGTGGCTGGCTATCTGAGTCGTCGTTATAATATGCCGCCGAGTTTGGCAACTCAATATGCACATCTATCGTCGGGACGAATGTCGAAAGCCGATGAATTCGGACAGCATACCGGCGAGCGAGGCGAATTCAACGAGTTGTTCCAAAAGATAATGCGTGCTGCCTATGCGAAGCGTCCTGGCGCATTGCGCGAGATTGGAGACAATGCTGCGGGTATGGGACGCGAGAAGTTACGCCGTTTTCTTGAATTTATGTCGCGAATGGTGCGCGAAAACTTTATTTATAACCTTGGCGTGGCACCATTGAATGAGTTGACACCCGAGGAGACAGCATTCTCGAGTAAGTTCTCACCCTTTGTTCATCATGGTAATGTTGAGCAGATCATAGCTGAGATTGAACGGGCATCGACCGATATCGCACGCAACGGAAATTCCAAACTGATACTCTTCTCCTTCTTCCTCTACCTCATTCCTTTATTACATCAGAAACCAACTTAAACTTATATATATTGAATCATAAACACTTAAAATCTCAAAATATGAAACCGACACTATTTATTCTCGCTGCCGGTATGGGCAGCCGTTACGGTGGTTTGAAACAGCTTGATGGCGTAGGTCCTTCGGGCGAGACTATCATGGACTATTCTGTATACGATGCATTGCGTGCAGGCTTTGGCAAAATCGTATTCGTTATCCGCAAAGATTTCGAGCAGGAGTTCCGTGAGAAGATTATCTCAAAATATGAGGGTCACGTACCTGTTGAGGTGGTTTATCAGGCAATCACCAACCTTCCTGAAGGTTATGAGCCGAATCCTGAGCGTACAAAGCCTTGGGGTACAAACCACGCCGTATTGATGGGTAAGACAGCAATCAACGAGCCGTTTGCAGTAATCAATGCCGACGACTACTATGGCACAGACAGCTTCCAGAAATTGGGCGACTTCCTTCGTTCGGTTGAGGGTAAGGAGAACCGTTATTGCATGATTGGCTTCAATATCCAGAACACATTGAGCGAGAATGGTGGCGTTAGCCGCGGTCATTGCATCGTGAATGAGGAGGGTTTCTTGACCGACGTTAAGGAGTGCCACGGTATCGAGCGCAAGGATGGCAAGCTCATCCAGGTTGTTGATGGCGAAGAGGTAGCTTTCCCCGAGGATGCAAACGTATCAATGAATATGTGGGGCTTCACACCCGACTATTTCGAGCATACAGAGAAATCATTCATCAACTTCTTGAACGAGAACAAGAACGAGCTTAAGGCTGAGTTCTATATCCCGACAACTGTAAACGAACTCATCAACGACGGCACTGCAACGCTTCAGGTGCTTCCGACAGAGTCTAAGTGGTTTGGCGTAACATATGCTGCCGACCGTGAGGCAACAGTTAATCAGTTCAAGACTCTCGTAGAGGAGGGTGTATATCCGACTCCGCTTTTCTAATCGGGAAAACGATTTCTAAGAATTAACTATGAAGTTGTTAACGCAACTTCAACATCTACCTAACAACATGAAAGATAAAATTCTTGTAACCGGTGGTACAGGCTATATTGGAAGCCACACCGTTGTTGAGCTTCAGAATGCCGGCTACGATGTAGTAATCATCGACAACCTTTCGAACTCAAATGTAAACGTACTCGACGGTATCGAGGCAATCACAGGCATTCGTCCCGTATTTGTTGAGGGCGACTGCACAAATATCGAGACTCTTCGCAAACTTTTTGCCGAGAATCCCGGCATTAAGGGTATCATCAACTTCGCAGCTTCAAAGGCAGTTGGTGAGTCGGTTGCAAAGCCATTGATGTACTATAGCAACAACCTTAACACATTGATCAACCTTCTTGAGCTTATGCCCGAGAATGGCGTTAAGGGTATCGTATTCTCATCGTCTTGTACAGTTTACGGTGAGCCTGATACAAACCCGATCGACGAAACAGCACCCATCAAGCCCGCAACATCGCCTTATGGTAACACCAAGCAGATCTGCGAGGAGATTATCCAGGACTATGTACACTCAGGCGCTCCGGTGAAGTCAATCATCCTTCGCTACTTCAACCCGGTTGGTGCACACCCGTCGGCATTGATCGGTGAGCTTCCGATTGGTGTTCCGCAGAACCTTGTTCCTTATGTTACACAGACTGCTGCCGGTATCCGTAAGGAGCTTACAGTGTTCGGTAACGACTATAACACACCCGATGGATACTGCATCCGCGACTTCATCGATGTTGTAGACTTGGCTCGCGCTCACGTAATTGCAATGAAGCGCATGCTCGACAACCCTGAGACAGACGCTGTTGAGGTATTTAACCTCGGTACTGGTCGCGGTCTTTCGGTTATGGAACTTATCCAGGCCTTTGAGACTGCAACAGGCGTTAAGGTTCCCTATCGTGTAGGCGAGCGTCGCGAAGGTGACATCGAGAAGATCTGGGCTGTTCCGACTCACGCCAACGAAGTGTTGGGCTGGACTGCCGAGATACCCATCGAGGAGACTATGAAGAAGGCCTGGGCATGGCAGTGCCGTTTGGCTGAAAAGTAATAAAGTTGTCTAAACAACTTATTCTTCTGAAAAAAAACTTCGACTTATAGAAAAGAGGCTTAGGTCGGGACGTGAGTCCTGACCGACCTCTTTTCTTATATTGTTATGAGGATGTTAAAATTGCCTCATAAGTAGCTTATTGACCTAAGTTTCAACGTCTATATATTATATATGAGTTGCTTGAATTATAAGTGATGTTATTAATACTTATTTGTGAATCTTACTAATGAATTTAAAGTCTATTTTATTGTGTACCGTCGGCGCTACTTTGCCTCTTGTTGGTTGCGTTGACAATAATATCGATCTGCTGAATATCGATACCACTTCCGAGTTTAAGATTAATGATCTTGCTATTCCTCTGAACATTGAAAATGAAGTGTCGTTGAACGACGTTTTGGATCTTCAAGACGCAGAGAAAATTAAGGTTGTAAATATTAATGGAGAGGAGTTCTATGCTCTGAGTCAGTCTGGTACTTTTAGTTCCAGCTCAATTGAAGTTATGGAATTTACAGCCCCTGCCCCCAAAATCGAGGATTCAAAGGGTACCTTTAAACTCAAAACCACAGGTGCTTCGGCTCCGAAATTGTTGAGTGGCCCGCTTCGCGCTGACAACAACGACGTGGTAATCAAACAAACCTTTACCTTGGATAGTTTTGACCCTGTGCAGTTTAAAATCTCAGCAAGCGGGGTTGATCGTACAATTCGTCGAGTAGATGCAATTGAGATAAAGCCGATGTCGCTCGATTTGACGCTCTCTGTTGCCGGCTTGCCGCAGAAGACATCTGCCACTTTCTCGACTCTTCGTATTGCTATTTTGAAGGGTCTGACAATCAGCAATAAACCTGAAAATTCAACCTACAATCCCGAAACGGGCGAATTGGTTGTGAACGATATTAAATGCAATGGCTCTGTTGCAACGCTCCATGTGGAGGCTACGGGCATGGATATGACAAAACTCGAATCGAAAATTGTAGACCAGAACTTCTCGTTGAGTTCTGAGGTGCATATATTGTCGGCCGATTTGTCGGCCGAAATGACCTTTACTCCTCAGGAGCTGGCTACGACTCAAGTGCCGAAGACACTCGATTTTGTGATGAGTACGACATTGTCCGATATGACGGCTACTTCATTTTCGGGTGAAATTGCCTATGCCATATCAGGCGAAAAATTTTCGATACCCCCCGTTCAATTGTCTAATTTGCCTAATGTATTAACTAATGGAGGAACTAATCTGAAATTGGCTAATCCTCAGATTTATTTGACGTTGTCAAATCCAATTGCATCGCAAAATATCATTTTTGAAACAGGGTTTGAGGTTCGGGTGAACCGCACAGCATTGGAGCAAAAGATATACGGCATTGATAATAACGACGTGATTCGCATAAATCGGACCGGCGCATTAAACTATGTTATGTCGCCCACGATGCCTCAATTCCCGTTGCAGGCATTTGCAAAAGATTTGACATTTGTGCCCTTCAGTGATTTGTCAGAGATCTTCAGTGGTGCTGGAATACCCTCTGTTGTAGAGGTCCGCTTAATAAATCCGTCGTTGCCGGTTCAGAACGTGACGCGATTCCCTCTCAATAAGAGTTATGATGGCATTGAAGGACGTTACGAAATCTTTGCTCCATTGGCCATGAAGACAGGATCGGTATTGGTATACTCGCATACGCTCGATGGTTGGAATAGCGATGCAATCAAGGATATCGACATCAAGAAGCTCTCGGTTGATGCTGAGGTAAAAAGCACGCTTCCGATGAATGCTGAACTCTCAATTACACCGATCGATGCCAATGGCAACAAGATTAGCGGTGTTATTGTATCAAAACTCAACGTTCCCGGCGAGAGCGAATACAGTCCGGTAACGATCGAAGTCAAAGGTGATATTCGCGGTCTTGCAGGCATCACAATCGAAGCGGTTGTAACACCCAGTTCCGAGAAGCCCATGGCTCCGTCGCAGACCATTAGCCTGAAACATGTAAAAGTGAGAATCTCTGGAGTAATGAACACTAACACAACAAAATAATGAAACTGTCAAAGCAAATAATATTAGGAGTTGCGTTAATGTCGGCAACTACAATGGGCGCTCAGAATACCAATTCAGGCTATTTTCTGGATAATTACACCTATCGATATGAACTGAACCCCGCATTCGGCAACACTCGCGGTTTCTTCTCAATGCCGGCGGTGGGCAATATCAACGCATCGTTGAATGCGAATCTGCATCTTGAACATTTGGTCTATAACCTAAACGGCAAAACTGTGTTGTTTACCAATCCGGGAATTGAGGCTTCGACTGTTCTGGCCAAGATTCCAGAGCGAAGCAAATTATCGTTCAACAGCAAGGTGAATCTCTTCTCGTTTGGTTTCAAGGGCTTTGGTGGTTATAATACAGTTACTACTGCTTTGCGTGCCGATGCGAACATGGTTATCCCCAAAGCATTTTTTGAATTGGCTAAGGAGGGTATCAGCAATCGTACGTATGATATTCAAGATCTCTATTTTGGAGGTTCGGTGATGGGGGAGGTTGCTCTTAATCACTCGCATCAGATTAACAAAAACTTGCGTATCGGAGCAACCGCCAAGTTTCTTCTTGGTGGTGCAAATGTCGACGTGCAGTTGAATGAAGCCAACTTGACTCTTGGCGAAGATAACTGGATTGCGCGCACCAATGCCGATGTCTATGCTTCGATGACAGGCATGAAGTTCAAAACAAGCGAATATGTGCCTACCGACCCGAAGGAGCCCAAACGCGAATATGTAAGCGATTTGGAGCATGATGGCAGCTATGGCCCCAATGGTAAGGGTGTGGCATTCGACCTCGGTTTGGAATATAAATGGAAGGACTTGAGTTTCTCGGCTGCTGTGCTGGATATGGGTTTGATGACCTGGGGTAAGACCCAATGGGCATCGACCGACGGAACGCAGACCGTTGAAACTGATGCGTATACATTCAGTTTGGATAATGATGCCGACAACTCGTTCGGCAACGAAATGGACAGGCTGACGGATAACATATCAAAGCTATATCAATTGAAGGATATGGGCGAGATTGCAAATCATCAGACCAACCTGGCGCCCGTGTTGAATGTGGGTGTTGATTATGCACTCTCGTTCTATCGAAAGATGCACGTCGGTTTGCTCTATACCAATCGCTTTGCGGGCAAATGGGCCAATGAGGAGTATCGTTTGTCGCTGAATTATGCTCCGGCCAAATTCTTCTCTGCAAATGTGAATGCCACAACAGGCACTTATGGCGAGGGTATAGGTTGGCTCATCAACTTTTACGTACCCGGCATGAATCTCTTCTTGGGTATGGATAACGTGCCGATGCGATTGAGTCGCCAGTATGTTCCTTTACGATCGAATGCAGCGTTTAATATAGGTATGAATATTCCTCTTTAATTCGTTAATTACCTGAAAGTTGAAGAATAGATGACATGCGTAATCAACTTATAAGTAGCTCACAAAAATAACTTCGTTTTATTTGTTCATTAATTTCTGTGAGCTAATTAAAAAAATATAAATCATATAAAAAATCCGGTGTTGTGTTGACAATGCCGGATTTTTTTGTTAATTTTGCCGAGCAAATCCGCAAGGATAAGCTCAGAAGTTGTTTAACCAACTTCCAAAGTGGATAAATTTGGCTGCTTGCAACCACTCAAAAAAATGCTAAAACTGCAATCGAGGTCGGTGTGTGCCGATACTTTTATGAATTGCAATTTGAGCGTTTGAGTGGCATTGACGGAGGTCAGTGCCTTTTTTGTAACCAGTTAATAAGAACCACAAAGAGTTCGATAAGGCTGATATTCACAGGCATAAGCCTCCAAATTAGAGATAAACGAAAAAAAGAAATAGAAAAAAGAAAATAAAAGAAACTTGATATGAATTATTTATTTACATCCGAGTCAGTATCGGAGGGACATCCCGATAAGGTTTCCGACCAGATAAGCGACACGCTGCTTGACGAATTCCTGGCGCGTGATCCTCAGAGCCATGTGGCCATTGAAACACTGTGCACAACAGGTCAGGTAGTAGTTGCCGGCGAGGTTACATCGCAGGCATACGTTGATATGCAGAATGTGATTCGTAAGTTGATTAATGATATAGGTTATAGCCGCGGTGCATACCGTTTCGATGGAGATTCTTGCGGTATTTTGTCAACTATCCATGAGCAGAGCGAGGATATCGATCGTGGTGTGAGCCGTGATGGCGACACTGATGCTGCCGAGTTGCAGGGTGCCGGCGACCAGGGTATGATGTTCGGTTATGCAGTCGATGAGACAGAGGAATTGATGCCTTTGACATTGTCGCTTTCACACTTGTTGCTTCGCGAATTGGCCGACATCCGTCGCGAGGGAACAGAGATGACCTACTATCGCAAGGGTAAACTCACAACATATCTTCGTCCGGACTCAAAGAGCCAGGTAACCGTAGAGTATGACGAGAATCACAAGCCGGTACGTATTCACACCATCGTGGTTTCGACTCAGCACGATGACTTCGTAACGCCGCTCGATTCAAGTGTTAAGGCTCAGGAACAGGCCGACCGTCAGATGCTTGAGCAGATTCGCAAAGATGTTGAGAATGTGTTGCTTCCGCGAGTAATCGCAAAATTGCCCGAAAATCTAAAGCAATTATTCGACGATAAGTTGATTCTTCATGTAAACCCGACAGGCAAGTTCGTATTGGGTGGTCCGCACGCCGATACCGGTTTGACCGGACGTAAGATCATTGTTGATACATACGGCGGTCGCGGTGCTCACGGTGGCGGTGCGTTCTCTGGTAAGGATCCTTCGAAGGTAGACCGTTCGGCTGCGTATGCCTGCCGTCACATTGCGAAGAATCTCGTAGCAGCCGGCGTGGCAAGCGAAGTTTTGGTTCAGGTTGCCTATGCCATCGGTTATCCGCACCCTGTCAGCATTTTTGTTAATACTTACGGCCGTGCAAAGGTGAACATGACCGACGCTGAGATCGCCGAAAAGGTGAGCAAGATCTTCGATTTGCGTCCCAAAGCAATCGAGGAGCGCTTGAAATTGCGTAATCCTATCTATCGCGAAACAGCATCTTACGGTCATCTTGGACGCGAACCGCAGGTGGTGCGCAAGGTGTTCGAATCACGCTATGAGGCAGCTCCGATTGTAAAGGAAGTAGAACTCTTTACATGGGAGAAACTTGATGCTCAAGAAGAGATTAAACGCGAATTCGGTCTCTAAAGAATATCGAAAATAGATAATAGAGAAGCTATTTATAGCAAAATATAAAAAAAATTGGCAATAATCGGCACCTAAATTTGCCGATTATTGCCAAAAATATTATCTTTGCACGTTATATGGGGCATATTGGAAAGATATGTCTCGGTTTTGTGTCTAAAGTCGAACCGAATTCAGGTATGGGGCAGTGGATGCAATAGTCGGAAAAGGCAAAGAAAAAAATTAAAACAGCTATATAATAGAATGGCAACATTAGAAAAAATCAGAAGCAAATCGGTGTTTCTCATCGTGGTGATTGGCTTGGCATTGCTGGCCTTCATCGTAGGAGATGCAATCACCAACAGCCGCAACCTTTTTGGCGACCACACTTCAGTGGCGTCGGTGGGCAGTAAAAAAATCGACATTCAAGCTTATCAGAACAAGCGCGAGGAGTTGAACAATCGTTTGGAGGAGGCTCGTCGTCAGAATCCGGAGCAGTTCGCTAACTTCGACACTCAGGTGTTGGCTCAGATGGCACTCGATCAGTTGATTCAGGAGGAGATTGTTATGTCGGCAGCAAACAAAGCGGGCATCCGTTCAACAGGTAATCTTCTTCGTTATCAGATGATTGAGAATCCGCAGGATCAGGCAGTAATGGATATCGTTCGTCAGTTGGGCGCATCTGGCCTCAGTGTTCAGACACCTCAGCAGGCTTATGAAATTATCTTCAACCCGAAGCGTAATGGTTTGACCGACGCTCAGGTAGAGCCGTTCCAGCGTGCATGGCTTGCAGCCGAGAATCGTATCAAAGAGACATCAAAAGGTACAGTATATCAGCGTATTCTTGCCGGTACGGTTAAGGCTAACGACCTTGACAAGAAAGCGTTGTATAACGATTATGTTACAACAACTAACGTAAACATCGCTTTTGTTCCTTTCGGTGCCCTCGATGAGAAGGAATATCCCGTAAGCAAGGATGAGATTGCAAAGGCATATGCAGATAAGAAGGGTCTTTTCAAAGTGGATGAGGAGACAAAAGATATCAGCTTCATCGGTATCAATGTCGCTCCGTCGGCAGCCGATCGCGCCGCTTCAGATAAACTTGCACAGCAGACTGTAGCATCGCTTTCAGACAGCACTGGTCAGATCAGCAAGCAGCTCAAGAAGGAGGGTGTTCAGGTATCGCACAGCCAGTTGTTGGCTTCAGCGCTTCCCTCAGGTCCGATCAAGGATTTCGTAAGCACTGCAACTCCGGGTCAGGTTAAGTTGATCTCAAACGGTATTCAGGGCTTCAACGTGATTCGCATGGGCAAGCGTAGCGAGGCTATCGACTCAATCCAGATTAACGTTGTTAGCGCTGCTTCGCAGAACTTGGGTCAGAAGATTATGGCTCAGCTCAACGCCGGTTTGAATATCGACTCTGTTGGTAGCCGCTTCCCGATGGATAGCGTAATGCCGCAGAAAGAGCAGTGGATTCCGTTGTTCACAGCCGAGGGTAAGACAAATGTTCTTCCGGAGGCAACAATCGACAGCTTGATGAATGCAGGTGGTCGTTACATCGCTCTTCAGACTGCTCCTCAGGGCATGGTGATTGGTGCGATTGTAAAGAAGAACGCACCGAAGACAGTTTACGATTTCGATGAGGCATCATACGTATTGGCTCCGAGCGCCAAGACAGTAAGCGCAGAGCGTGCAAAACTTGAGAAGTTCCTCGCTGCTAATACAACTGCAGAGGCTTTCAACAAGAATGCAGCAAAGGCCGGTTTCACCGTACAGCGTTACAGCTTGACTCAGTCAACTCCTGCTATTCCGCGCATGATGGGTATGAACGCATACTTCCCCGACAGCCGTCAGGTTGTACGTTGGGTAATGATCGACGGAGAGAAGGGTGACGTGAGCCACATCTATGAGTCGAAGGACGCCGTTTCTCCGAGCCTCTATGCAGTAGCCATCAACGAAGAATATGATGAATATGTTCCTGTAACTAACGAAGACGTTAACGCAATGCTGACCGACGAGGTTCGTCGTTCGAAGGCAGGCGACAAGTTGGTTAAGAAGTATAGCGGTGCTGCGCAGAACATGGCAACTGTAGCCAAAGCAATGGGTACGCCGGCACAGAACTATCCGACATTCCGTATGGCCGCTGGCAATGGCGCTGGCGATGCAGCAGTAATCGGTCGCATCAACGGTCAGAAGCCTGGCAAAGTTGTGGTAGTAAAGGGTGTTGACGGTGTTTACGCTTACCAGATTGTAGGTAAGGGTAAGGAGAACTTCCCCTACAATGCACAGACTTACGAACAGCAGTATTATCAGCTCTTGAATCCGAATTTGCTTGAGATGGTAAAGGGTGGCAAGAAGATTAAGAATAATATCTACAAGTTCGAGGCTGGTGAATAAGATTTTTTTTGGGTAGAAGTTGTTTAATCAACTTCAAAATTAAATAATGAATACAAAGTAACATGCATGTCTGGAGCTACCCGTGAGGGCAGCTCCAGATTTTATTTGAATCAACAAAATGGAAAATAAACCGAAATTAATAGGAATGACTCTTTCGGAATTGCAGGGTGTCGCAATTCGCGGAAAGATGCCGAAGTTTGTAGGCAAGCAGCTTGCCGATTGGCTTTATGCCAAACGTGTAACAGACTTTTCGGAGATGGTGAATATATCGAAGAAGAATCAGCAGTGGTTGTCGGAGAATTTTGAGATAGGAAGAAGCGAGCCTGCAGGCTGGCAACGTTCCACCGACGGCACGGTGAAGTATCTGTTTCGCGTCGATGGGGGGCGCGCAATCGAATCGGTATATATCCCCGAGAAGGAGCGCGCCACGCTGTGCGTGTCGAGTCAGGTTGGATGTAAAATGAATTGTTATTTCTGTGCCACCGGTAAGATGGGTTTCAAGGCAAATCTGACTGCGGCCGAGATAATGAATCAGATTCTTAGTATACCATCGCCCCGCGAGGAGGCAAAAGGTATGAATCCGCTTACTAATATAGTGTTTATGGGTATGGGTGAGCCACTCGATAACTTTAAGGCTGTGGAGCAGGTAATCGAGATTCTGACAGCACCTTGGGGATTGGCGTGGAGCCCGAAGCGTATCACAGTTTCAACAGTGGGCAAAATGCCTCAGTTGAAAGACCTTTTGGATCGGACTCAGGTGCATGTGGCGGTTAGTGTGCATACTGCCGATGTGGCACAGCGTGAATCGATGATGCCGGCTCAGAAAGCATTCCCGATATCGTCGGTTATGAAATTGCTATCGGGCTATGACTTCAGTCATCAGCGTCGATTGTCGCTCGAGTATATTATGTGGCGCGGCGTTAACGATGACATCGCACATGCCGATATGTTGATAAAATTGATTGGCAATGTTGACTGTAGAGTTAATCTGATTCGTTTCCATGCCATTCCGGGGGTTGATTTGACACCTGCCAGCGAGGAGCGAATGTTGATGTTCCGAAATCATCTTAACTCAAAGGGTATTACAGCAACTATTCGCACATCGCGTGGCGAAGATATTGCCGCAGCATGCGGAATGCTCGCCAAAAAACAGTAGACCTTTCTCAATAACAATTTCGAAGTTTAAACAACTTCAGGGCTCTAAAGGAGTCTAATATTTGAGAAGTGCGGATTTTTTTGTAATTTTGACAGATATTTATAAACGAAACATAAAATGTCAAAACTTGTGAAGGTGGGTATTACCCACGGCGATATAAATGGTATCGGCTATGAGGTTATTATGAAGGCTCTGGCCGATGAGAAGATAACAGAACTCTTCACTCCGGTGTTGTTCGGTTCGCCTCAGATTATTGAGAAGGGCCGACGCGAATTTGGAGTTGAAGTTCCCCCGATTCATATTGTAAAGAGTCGCGGAGATATTCGTGATGGGAAGTTGAATGTAATTGAGATTCCTGTTACGCATCATGATGTGAATCCCGGTATTCCGACCACAGTTTCGGGAATGGCGGCCGTGAATGCACTCGAGTTGGCGGCCCAGTCGCTTCAGGAGCATGAAATCGACGTTTTGGTAACGGCTCCGATTTCAAAGAAGGCTGTGCAGAGTCCGGATTTTCAGTTCCCCGGTCAGACAGAGTTCTTCCAAGATCGTCTCGGAGATGGAAGCGGCGCGTTGATGATTCTGTTCGACGATTATTTGAAAGTTGCATTGGTGACAACTCACTTGCCCCTTTCTAAGGTGCCTGAGGCTATCACTAAGGAGCGTGTATTTGATAAGATTAAGACGTTCCACGAGGTGTTGCGTCGTGATTTCATGATAAATGGTCCTAAGATTGCAGTTATGTCGCTCAATCCGCATTGCGGCGATGAGTGTCTGTTGGGTTGTGAGGAGCGCGATGAAATCATTCCGGCCATCGAGGAGGCAAAACGCAGTAACATACTTGCGTTTGGTCCTTATTCGACCGATGGATTCTTTGCTTCAGGTGCATATAAGGATTTTGATGGTGTCTTGGCAATGTATCACGATCAGGGATTGGCTCCGTTCAAGGCGCTTGCATCTGACAATGGAGTTAACTTCACCGCCGGACTGCCGTTTATCCGCACATCGCCCGATCACGGCACAGCCTACGACAAGGCGTGGAAGGGTGAGGCTGATGCAAATTCAATGCGTCAGGCCATCTATAAGGCGATTGATATTTATCGCAATCGTGCCATTTTTGAGCAAGCTTCAGCCAATCCGTTGCGCAAGGCGAAACAGGAGCGCACTGTCGACAAGACAATCGATTTGTCGAAAGATGAATTGTAGAAGTTGTTTAAACAACGTTAATTGAAGATAGCAACTTCTATGAATTTCGGAATCATTGCAGCCGGCGACGGTTCACGTCTGGAAGCGGAGGGTGTGGCGTATCCCAAACCACTTGTGCCGCTTGGAGGAGTGCCTATGATTGGGCGCCTGATTGAGATTTTCAAACGCTTTTCGCCCGATCGAATATGTGTGGTGGTGAATGAGCGTATGCCGGAAGTTGCAGACTATATACGTAATGTCGAGGGTGTACAATTGATTGTGAAGAGTACACCCTCGTCAATGCATAGTTTCTATGAGGTGGCAAGTGCTTTGGCTCCGTTTGGTCGATTTGTTGTGACAACGGTCGATACAATCTTCAATCCCGAGGATTTTGCCCGATATGTGGAGCGTTATGCCAGTGCAGAGGAATCTGTCGATGGGATGATGGCATTGACTCAATTTATCGATGATGAGAAACCGCTTTATGTCGATGTCGATTGCGGAATGCGAATCGTTGCGTTTCGCGATAATCCATCTGTTGATACTCGGTTTGTGTCGGGTGGCATATATGGTTTGGGATCGCGCTCGGTCGATGTCTTGAATCACTGTTTGGAGCAGGGGGTGAGCCGCATGCGTAATTATCAGCGGGCTTTATTGAGTCATGGCCTTCAGATTGAAGGTTATGATATGGGGAAGATTATAGATGTCGACCATGCGGCTGATATTCGCGTGGCTGAGAATTATCTGGGATTAACGAATTGACTGTTGAAGAATATGTACCACATAGAGATTGCCGGAGTGATGCGTGATGCCAAGTTTGCTCCGAATAATTTTGGAAATGATTCGGCGATATTCCAGACAGTGTTGCGCGAATTGAGCGGTTTGGGTTATGAAACGCGCGTTTATACAGAGCAAGAATTCTTGGAGCGAAGTTTAGACGAACCGGTTGTGTTGAATATGTGTCGCGAACCGGAGTCTATTGTGAAATTGCAAGCACTTGAACAGGCAGGTCGCTTGGTAATCAATTCGGGATATGGAATTGCCAATGGCGCACGCGAAGCGATGACCCGTCTGCTGATTGATGGAGGCGTACCACATCCGAAATCTCTTATAGTCGATACATCGGATACTGATTTGCAGTCGAAGCTCGAAGAGTTTGGCCATTATCCGTGCTGGATCAAGCGAGGTGACGGACATGTTGTTGAGCGTGATGACGTCTGCTACTGTTCCTGTAGTGGGGATGCGCAACTTTATTTGCGGCGGTATAGAATTCGAGGCATATCGCGTGCTGTGATATGCGAGCATCTTGAGGGCGACTTGATTAAGTTCTATGGAGTGCAGGGGCAAGACTGGTTCCATTGGTTTTACCCTTTCGATGTGGGGCATAGTAAGTATGGATTTGAAGAGAGAAACGGGCGGTCGAAGGGTTATTCGTTCGATCTGTCTGAATTGAAACGGATATGCAATGACGCTTCTGTGGTTTTGAATATCCCCATATATGGAGGCGACTGTGTGGTGGGTCGGGATGGAGCGATACGCATTATCGATTTTAACGACTGGCCAAGTTTCTCGCCATGTCGCGAGGAGGGTGCGCGTGCCATTGCAAGATATGTGTATAATGCAATCGAAAATTATAAAAGAGAAAAATGAGCGAGAAACGCAACGGATATAAGGCGTCGTTGAAGTCGATGGATACAGAAGAGACATTTGATCTTCTTTTCTATCGACCCATTGGTTATGCCTGGGCGTGCCTGGCTCGACGAATCGGCGTGACTCCGAATATGATTACCGTCGCGTCGATCTTCCTGGGCATCGGTGCGGGTATCTGTTTCTATTATACGAATTTCTGGGTTAACTTTGCCGGCATGTTGCTGTTGATGTGGGCGGATGCCTTTGACAGTGCCGATGGGCAGTTGGCGCGAATGACCAAACAATATTCGCGTGTGGGTCGTATTCTGGATGGATTGAGTAGCGAGATTTGGTTTGTGACAATATATGTAGCCATCTGCCTGCGAGAGAATGCTACGAGTGCCTTCTTTATGGCTCACCCCTGGTTGATATGGGTGATGGCTGTTGTTACCGGTATTTGTCACGCAAATCAGGCATCGTTGGCCGATTATTACCGACAATTTCATCTCTACATATTGAATGGGTCGGCCAAGAGCGAATTGGAGAACTCGGCTCATTTGAAAGAGCGTTATGCCCGTTTAAGTTGGCGACGTGATTTCTGGCAGAAATTTTCGTTGAAATTTTATACCAACTATACTATCCGACAGGAGCAACGCGCCCCCGAACTATATGCATTGCGCCGCGCCATAGCAGAGCGTTACGGCAGCGACGCTCCTGAAGATTTCCGTGCGGAATTCCGCGCTCAGAGTCGACCGTTGATGAAGTATTGTAATATTTTATCGTTTAATACGCGAACGTTTGCACTCTTTGCAGCAATTCTTATTTTTAAGATGCCATGGCTCTATTTTGCATTCGAACTAACGGTGTTGAATGGCGTTTTAATTTATATGAAATGTCGGCATGAAAGCATATGCCGCAAAATGAAGTGACTATGGATGCATCAAAAGTAAAAGGGATAATATTTGATTATGGCGGCACGATAGATACTGCCGGCGATCATTGGAGTGAGGTGATATGGGATGCGTATTCGGAAGCCGGTGTGGCTGTAGATAAGCCGACTTTCCGCGTGGCATATGTCGAGGCTGAAAGAGAATTGGCAAGAACGCGTCATATTCTGCCCGAACATGATTTTCGCGATGTGATGCTGGTGAAGATGCGACTTGAGTTGCAGTATCTGGCGGAGCATGGTCATTTCCCGGCAGCACAGGTGGAGCCTATGGCCGAAAAGTTAGCCGAGATTTGCTATCAAAAGGCAAAGACTCAGACTGCGCAGGCCGCCGTTGTGCTCAAAGATTTGTCGAAGCGATATCGCATGGTTCTGGTTTCGAATTTCTATGGCAATATCGAGACTGTATTGAAGGATTTTGAGCTCGACGGATTCTTCCCCAATGTAGTGGAGAGTGCCAAAGTTGGAGTTCGGAAGCCGAATCCGGATATTTTTAAACTTGGAGTGGAGAAGTTGGGATTGATGCCCGATGAGGTTTTGGTAGTGGGCGATAGCTATAGCAAGGATATCGTGCCGGCTCGGAGGTTGGGATGCCTGACGGTGATGATTACCGGGCGTGGCTGGGACGAAGAGGTCAAAGTGCCCTCGGATGTTGAAACAATCAGCGACCTTGCACAATTACCGAGCCTATTATAACGTTATATAGGATGGTGGAATAACATAATGCAAAAAAGAAACTAACATAACAGATGAATTCAAATAAGCAAGCAGATGCTGCCAAGGGTAAGCTTGGCGTACTGGTGGTTGGTCTGGGAGCCGTGACCTCGACGTTCATGACCGGAGTGTTTATGGCGCGTAAAGGATTGGCCAAGCCTGTAGGATCGATGACGCAGTATGATAAAATTCGTGTCGGACGTGGCGCGGAGAAGAGGTATCTGCGCTATAATGAGATTGTGCCGCTGGCGGATTTGAACGATATTGTGTTCGGCGCATGGGATGTGTATCCGGCTAATGCCTATGAATCGGCAATAGGATGTGAGGTGTTGCGCGAGCGCGACATCAACCCGGTGCGCGACGAACTCGAGGCGATACGCCCAATGACCGCAGCATTCGATCGTGACTATGCACGCCGTCTTGATGGCAATAACGTTAAGGAGTGTGCCGATCGCTGGGATATGACAAATCAGATACGCGAGGATATCCGACGCTTCAAGGCAGAGTCGGGAGTGGAGCGTGTCGTGGTGCTATGGGCGGCGTCGACCGAGGTATATGTTCCGGTAAATCCCGAAGTGCATCACCGCTTGGAGGATTTGGAGGAGGCTATGAAGCGCGATGATCGCCGCAATATTGCCCCCTCTATGTGTTATGCTTATGCGGCATTGGCCGAGGGATGCCCCTTCATTATGGGCGCACCGAACACTACTGTCGATATCCCTGCCATGTGGGAGTTGGCCGAAAAGATGCAAATGCCGATTGCCGGCAAGGACTTCAAGACCGGTCAGACTTTGGTAAAGTCGGGTTTTGCACCCATAATCGGAACCCGTTGTTTGGGTCTGAATGGTTGGTTCTCGACCAATATTTTAGGAAATCGTGATGGCTTGGTTTTGGATGAGCCCGACAATTTTCGCACCAAGGAGGTTTCAAAGCTATCTACGCTCGAAAGTATTCTTGTGCCCGAAGATCAGCCCGATCTTTATGGCCACGGCAATGATGAGGATACGCAGTATTATCACAAGGTGCGTATCAACTACTATCCGCCGCGCAATGATAATAAGGAGGGATGGGATAATATCGACATCTTCGGCTGGATGGGCTATCCGATGCAGATAAAGATCAATTTCTTATGCCGCGATTCAATCTTGGCTGCGCCGTTATGTTTGGACTTGGTACTGTTGATGGATCTGGCTGCTCGTGCCGGTCGTTACGGAACACAGCGCTTCTTGAGCTTCTTCTTGAAGAGCCCGATGCATGATTATACGGAGGATGAGGTGCCAATCAACCACCTTTTCAAACAGTATACGATGCTGAAGAATGCCATTCGAGAGATGGGCGGATATGAGGCCGACGAGGAATTAGATTAAGAAGTTGTTTAAACCTAATTACGAATCTTAAAATGAAGTTGAAACAACTTCTAAAAATATGAGAATAGATTTATTGACAGTAATGCCCGAGATGTTGGAGCCGTTCTTTAACTGCTCTATATTGAAGCGGGCTCAAGATAAGGGATTGGCAGAGATCGTGGTTCATAATCTTCGCGATTATACCACTTCCCGCCATAGAAAGGTAGATGACTATCCGTTTGGAGGCGAGGCCGGAATGGTGATGCAGATTCAGCCTATCGACGCTTGCATATCGAAGCTAAAGGCAGAACGCGATTACGATGAGGTAATCTTTACGTCGCCCGATGGCGAGAAATTCGACCAGCCGATGGCAAATTCGCTGTCGATGCTGAATAATGTCATTATCCTTTGCGGTCATTACAAAGGTGTTGACTGGCGCGTACGCGAGCATCTTATCACGAAAGAGATATCGATCGGCGATTATGTGCTGACCGGCGGAGAGCTTCCTGCCGCAGTGATTGCCGATGCTATGGTGCGTCTGATTCCGGGCGTAATTGGCGATGAGCAGTCGGCTCTCTCCGACTCATTCCAAGACAATCTGTTGGCCCCGCCGGTATATTCGCGTCCGGCAGAGTACAATGGCTGGCGAGTGCCCGATATTCTGTTGTCGGGACACGAGGCGAAGATTGCCGAATGGCGTTATGAACAGGCTTTAGAGCGCACAAAACGTCTTCGTCCTGATCTGTTGGAATAAAAGACGACAGCAGTGAGAGGAAAGAGTCCGAGGCTTTAATAACTTCGAATAGAATCACCGAATGGTATATTTACAGATAGAGAAACTTACGAAATCGTTTGGCGATCGTATCCTGTTCGAGGATGCGTCGTTGGGTATTTCGCAAGGTGATAAGATAGGATTGATAGCACGCAACGGAGCGGGCAAAACGACATTTCTGAACATTGTTGCTGGACGAGAGGACTACGACAGCGGAAAGATAACTTTCCGTAATGGAATTCGCGTAGGCTATCTGGAGCAGGTTACAGATATGAATCCGGAGATGACGGCACTCGAATATGCCGCATCGGATATTGCCGATAACGAGGAGGGGAATGGTCCGGATCTTGCACGTCAGATGCTATATCAGCTCAAGATTACGGATCTGAATCAGCCAATCGGCAAGATGTCGGGTGGTCAGGCAAAGCGTGTGGCATTGGCACGAGTGCTATTGTCGAATCCGGATATGCTTATCCTCGATGAGCCAACCAACCATTTGGATATCGACATGGTTGAATGGCTCGAAAACTATCTTACCCGTCAGCGTGTAACGCTGTTGATGGTGACTCACGACCGTTACTTCCTCGATAATGTTTGCAATAAGATTGTTGAGATTGATCGCGGTCAGTTATATGCATATCAAGGCAATTATGACTATTATGTGCAGAAACGCAGTGAGCGCGAGGAGAATCTCTCGGCCGAGTTGGCAAGGGTGAAGAACCTGTTGCGCACCGAGCGTGAATGGATGCGCCGTCAGCCTCAGGCACGAGGATCGAAGGCCAAATATCGTATCGATAGTTTCTATGATCTTGAGAAGCGAAGCCAGGTGCGTCTTGGTTCGAAAGATGTCAATCTTAATGTGAAATCGGCATATATAGGGTCGAAAATCTTCGAGGCAGTAGGAGTTAGCAAAAGTTTTAACAGTCCGGAACGAGGCGAAAAGATAATCTTAAAGGATTGGAATTACAACTTTGCAAGATATGAGAAGGTTGGAATAGTCGGGGATAACGGAACCGGAAAGTCGACATTCATAAAGCTATTGTTAGGTGAACTGCAACCCGATTCAGGACATTTTGATGTAGGAGAAACGGTGAAGTGGGGATACTATAGCCAGGAGGGTATGGTTGATTTCGACGAGCGAAAGAAGGTAATCGATGCCGTGCGCGAAATTGCAGAAGTGGTTCGAATCGATGAGAAGACGCAGCTTACGGCCTCGCAGTTTCTGAATCAATTTCTGTTTTCGCATGCCGACCAGCAGAAGTATATACATAAACTGAGCGGTGGCGAACGCCGTCGCCTGTATCTGGCAACCGTATTGATGCGTTCACCAAACTTCCTGATACTCGATGAGCCGACAAACGATTTGGATATCATGACACTCACCGTGCTTGAAGATTATCTGGTGAATTTCAAAGGATGTGTAATAGTTGTGAGTCACGACCGCTTCTTCTTGGACCGAATTGTAGATCATCTCTTTGTGTTTAAGGGCGAAGGCGATGTGCGCGATTTCCCCGGCGACTATTCGACCTATCGCCATTGCGTAGCGATGGAGGAGAAGGAGATGCGCGAACGTCGCGAAGCGGAACAACGCAAGGCAGGCGAAGTGGCGAAGACAAACTATCGTCAGCGCGAAGAGAAGCGCAAACTTAGCTTCAAAGAGAAGCGAGAGATGGAAACGCTCGAGGTCGAAATTGAGAAACTCACCGCCGAGCGAGCCGAATTGGAGGCGGCACTATCGTCGGGCGCCTTATCGAACGACGAATTAGTAGAGAAAGGCAACCGCATCGGAGCCGTCATTGAACGACTCGACGAGGCGGAACTCCGTTACCTCGAGCTACTGGAACTCTGCTAAATCCAACCAAGCAACAGCTATATCAATAAAATACCAAAGAGGGCGTGTCATAAAGATTCAATATGGCGCGCCCTCTTTGGATACCGCTATCCTCATCTATTCATATTGTTTTGCCTCGCTCCGAGGCTTCCCTATTCAATAAGCACATCGTCAATTCCGCGGAGCTGGGTGTTGTAGTTGAGGGCAATTTTGAACAGCTTTCGTGAATCGTATTTATAGTGGTAGGCATAGCCAACTTCCTCTATCTGCTGCATCGCTGCGACAGCTGTCTTGTTAATCTTGAATTCGAACAGATAGATATAGCGCTTGGTTTCGATGACCATGTCAATACGGCCGTTGGCTGTATGATATTCAGCTCGGACATTAAGACCCAGTGCATGTACTAATCCGTAGAGAAGACTGTTAGTACCGCTTCTCCGTCAATGTCCTTGTGTTGATTGTAGTTGTAGTCAGTTAAGCCCTTATCCAAAAGCTCAACCAATCGTTGTGGCATACCGCGCAAAGCGGCTTTCCGGACGTTTAGTGCACTATATCCATCGGCCAATGATGTCGGGTAAAGAACCTGAAGGAGAATGTCGTAGAATCCTGATTCTACCTCTTTGTTAGGGAAGCCAAGGATGTATAGGTCGTCTTCATAGCCCTTGATGGTTAGGTAACCCGACTGATATAACAAACCAATAGGGTTGCCATCCGTGGTGGCAAGACCCATCAACTCAGATGCATCGGCAACATACCCTTCGAGCCCGTTGAAATTGAAATCTTCGTTATTCAATGTCCGAATGAGATGGCTCGGCGCACCGCTTACAAACCAATAGTCGGCAAATTTCATATTTTGAAATGCCAGTATAACGCTATATGGGTTGTAGATGTTTTCGCCGTATTCAGCAAAGCGATAACCGTCGTAATAGCGTTTGAACTGCGCTTTTACCTCTTCTATTGGTATTTTGTTTATCTTGGAAAATATGGCAATATCCTCGACAAAGTATCGTTGTAACTCACTTTCACTGATGCCGCACAGTGCGTTGCACCATGGCTGTAATGACAAATCAGTAAGGTTGTTGAGCCCGGAAAAGATGTTGACATGTGATATCTTTGTAATGCCAGTTAACATTACAAACCGAAGATATTCTGCACAACCCTTTAGGCAGCCGTAGAAGCCACGCATGAATTCATGCACATCTTGATGAAGATGGTCGGCGTTATATTTTGTATCGAGTATAGGCTTATCGTACTCGTCAATTAGTACGACCACAGCCTGTTTGTATTTTTCGTAGCTACGTATTATTAATTCCTGGAAGCGGCTGGTTGTATCTTGCCGTTCGAGTTTAATACCCATTTTCTTGGCTAAAAATACCAATTGTGTGTCGATACGCTCATGCATATCCGACATGGACTGATATGCACCTTTACTCAAGTCAATCCGAATTACAGGGTGGACTGTCCAATCTTTTTCTAACTCCGCAATACACAAACCTTCGAACAACTCTTTGCGCCCTTGAAAATAAGCCTCAATGGTAGACAGAAGCAACGATTTGCCGAACCGCCGAGGACGACTCAGAAAATAATTATAATTCTGACGAGTCAATTCGTATATATATGCAGTTTTGTCAACGTAAAGCATATTCCCTTTACGCAGCGTTGCAAAATCCTGTTGTCCTGCTGGATAACGATTGCGGTCGTATCCTATATTGAGTAGGTCCATATCATAATTTTGTATTGGAGTTTTAGCTTTGCAAAGATAATACATTTTTAATCATTCGCAAAAAAACGCAGACTCCATTCCCAAACATTCGGTTATCAATACTTCATCATAAGGGGAGTTTGGTATAAAAACTAACCCCCGGAAAGTCCGTGTTTGAACTTTCCGGAGGTAATCGTAAATGTTTCTTTTTTAGTTGAGTAGATCTATATATGCCGAATATCGGTAATATAAGTCTAAGAATTGTAATTTTTCATGAGTTTCAGAATAGCTTCAACCACATACTCGTGGATAACATCATCCGTTAGCCTATGCCCACCGACAAATATCATCTTGTTGCGATAATGTCTGTCATATTCAGCTTCACAACTTACCACATCGTCATCTGTGCCAAACAGGCCATAAGTTATTGATATCTCCTTATCTGAAAGATTGTCGAACTGTCCGGTCTCCACATTATTGTAGGCGTCGCAAAGGGCTGGAGTTACTTCAAATTCAGTAGCGCCATCTGCTCTGCGCTTAAAGAATGGAACAATTCCAATCTTACGCCGCATAGATTCAGAAACATGAAATGATGGATTAACCAGAACTTTCGGTATGCCTCTGAGTTTCTGGGCAAACATACCGCCCATCGACGTACCGACCACCACACTAATTTTCTCATCAGCGACAATCTTCTTCAGCATTGCAATCGCCTCATCTGGATCTATTGGCAAGTCGGGCGCTTTAACGCGACATTTTGGAAGATACTTCTGAATAGTCCTTGCTGTCCCCGAATTGCCCGAAGAGGCAAATCCATGAACATAAAGAATATTTGCCTTCAGCGACAGTCGATCATTGTTAAATTGCTTCGCTTCCCGTTCCCAGCGCCTGATTTCAAAGGGATTGTCAGGGTCAATGCCCCGATGATTGGCACGAGAAGAGGAAGCGCGTAAGGCCGCCCTCAATCTTTCTATCATAATGTTTTATTATTTAGAGTGTTAATACAATCCTTGATGCTCATACTTTATATTGTAATCATCGCAAAATTCCCGAAAATTGGAAAGAAATAATGAAATACCATCTTGACCGAACTCTCGTTTAAGAATCCGAACAAGGTTTGGAGAGGTGGTAATTCGGAAACGTTCACACAGTTTCTTTGTATTTTCCTCGTCTAACGTGTCCAGACCTTCAACTATTCCAGTACTACTGTTATATTCCCATTTCTGATAATCTGCCCTATAAATATGAAGGCAGCGATCAACTATCGACGCATTGATGACGCAATAGCGCGTATTGCCACTATTGAGTTCATAAAGAGTCTTTGCGTAATCTTTCAGCTTCATTCTTCAATCAACTCATACTCCACATACTCGGGAAACCACTTGTCGAGCTGGGCATCGGCTTTCCCCTGCATCTCCGGAGTGATGTACTTTGACATTTTCTGCACCATCATAGCCAATGAAGCCACTTCATCAAGCCAACCGATAACCGGAAGTCGCTTTGCATTCAGGATGTCGATTGGCAATACAAGATAAGCCAATGAGCCGAAGATAGCCCATTTATCTTTTTTCGGAGTATCCTCACTGCACATCACATACCACATGAGCAAAACCGGACGAGTCGCGGCTCTGCTTGCTTTGCCACCCCACCTGTAGATGCCATCCCACAGAGCGTTATAATCAAATTTTAAGACTGCCATAATTTTCGAAGTTTAGTTTATTATATAGAGTAATCTCCGGAATAAAACTATCATTCGCTACATTCTTTATTTTCAGCAGTGATACGCATACTTCTGCGACACCGTTTTCCCGACGAGAGTCGTTATTACTTAAACGTGACTTGAGTTTTTTGAGTATGCAAATAATATCAAAGTTTAGCAGATTTCTATGACGATTGCCGAATAGTTGTCTCTGGCGGCTTTGTCGCACCGTTCATGAAGCACCCCCGTCAGTTCATCAATACCGATCGAAGATTGCAACAACTCTTCGATCTCCTTCTCCTTGAAGGCATTATAAACGCCATCTGAACAGATTAGGAATCTACTGCCGGCCGGCAACCGTTTACTGAACTTATGAATTTCGGGAATATGCTGGAGCTCACCCTGAACGAACCCTTTAGCCACGTAAGGCCAGCCCTCCGGAGTTGTCTCGATATGATCACGCAGGTGATTGACGCAAAGGAACCTGTCATATTCAAAGCAGTAATAAATGCGACTATCACCGCAATGAGCGGTATGGAGCATATTCCCATCAATTGCAATCATGGCCAAAGTCGTACCCATGCCGCAATATGCTATCTTATTCAGCGCAAACATTGCCTCGTTAGCGGCATCAACGAATTTCTTTTCACAATCCTGACGTTCCGGATTGTTCAGCCAATAACTGCTCAAGGCCTCAACAATAGTCTGACTCGCCAAATCGCCATTGCGGTGTCCGCCCATACCGTCGCACAGAATGAACAGACACCGATCATATTCCGGCATATCCACAACTCCGACAGTATCCTCGTTTTTATATCGAGGACCACATTCAGAGAATAACCGATATTTGAATCGATATGTAGAATTATTTAGGTTCATATCAGAAAGCATAAAAAACTCCAGAATGCCAACACGCTTCATATCGGCGATACGATTAATCTGTTCAGGCGTGATAAGTTTAGACAACTTTAAAGAGAAGAATTCCCAAAATATCTATCAGCCAACGAAAGTAATCCTTATTTTTTTATTCGGACACTAAAATAGATCCGGCTCCTCCACAATTAGAACATTTACTCATTGCAGGGTTACCATAATAGTCATATTGTATATTGCCATAGTAATCGAGAACATACACTACTCCGCTACCCCCGCATTGTGAACACTGCACAGAATAAACTTGGGACTGGTATGATGATTCATCAGATGAACTGTGATGCGGTCTCCTAGTACGGCTACGCCCTGCATTATAACCTTCAGTTTCCATAGCAGCATTTCGCTCTATCTGAGAGGCTTCTCTTTCGATTGTGGATGCCGCTTTTGAAGCTCCTTTTTGTTCAATTAACTCAAGCACCTCGGTCGCAGCTCTTTTACTTGCAGACCCACGGCATCCTGTCATAGCAAATAGTAGGATGCTAAGAATAGATAATGTCAAGATTTTGTTTGATGTTTTCATAAGATATAAATTGTTTAGCGTTTTACTTACCATTGCCATTGCGGTGTCCGCCCATACCGTCGCACAGAATGAACAGACACCGATCATATTCCGGCATATCCACAACTCCGACAGTATCCTCGTTTTTATATCGAGGACCACATTCAGAGAATAACCGATACTTGTATCGGTATGTAGAATTATTTAGGTTCATATCAGAAAGCATAAAAAATTTCATTGATAAACTCCAGAATGCCACCACGCTTCAAGTAAGCGATGCGATTAATCTGTTCAGGCGTGAATGGAGTCTTATCAATAATGCGTCTAATTTGGATGCATTATTGATAAGACTCCTTTCATTGCATGCATCCCTTAATTTGCAGAATAACCCACAAAATATTATGGCGCTTTTAAGCAGTTGCACCGAGAAGGCAAAGCGCAACAACATCCTTTGGCATAGGGTAGAAGAGTTCGTTGACGTTAGCTGATTCCAGGAGCCTTTGGCGGAAGCCCATAAGTTGGCGTGCCCCAATGGTCGTAAAGACGACCTTGCTGCTTGTTGGCTTCTGCTTCCCATTTGAGCATTTCGTCAATATTGCCAGACGCTTTTGCATCGTTGTAGTGCTGGACGGCGGTGTCACGCATCGCTTCAATCTCATTGCCCTTGTCAAGGCGCATCTGTTCATAGCTTTCCACTTCTGCGCCTTGAAATGAAGGTGAATTACCAACCATCGGCTCATTGCCATGGAATTCACTTGAAGGAATACCACTCATAATATCGACATCCATAGGATCCGCTAAATGAGAGTTCCCAAACATATCCATTGTGATCATGGGATTTCCGAATGTGTCAATATCGCCGATGCCTGATATACCAGAATCAGGATAACATGCATCTGGAAGTTTAGGTTCGTAGCCTCCTTGCACAATATTCTCGTCAAAATCGGATGGGTAAATAATGTCATTCATATGCGAAATGATTTTAAGCTGAGTTTGTTTTTTATAATTGAGTTTTTTTTATATAGAGTCAACTTGCTCAAATTTCTATCATGTAGACTATTTTTTATTATTAGTCAAAAGGAGAAAAATGAAATGAGTTTTTTGTATTCATTATAACAGCAGTTTCTCCTACCCAAACAACAGTTTGCAAATTAATGTATTGAGCTGAGTATAAATGAAGTTCATAATTGGGAATGAATAGTTCACAATTATTATACCAAGCGGGATTGTTTTTGGGATACAAATTAGTCGCCACGGCCACTTGTCCATCAGGTGTTTTGTATTTGCCATTGTAATTCTTTAGTGGGGAGCCATCGTTATGATAAAAATACACTGCGACAGTAATTTTTTTATTAATTACATTGTTGATAGTGAAATCAATGTGTATTTTTAATCCTTTAGTTTCCAATGCTCTGACGTTTTTCTCAACCCATACACGGTCAATACGACCTGACAGCATAGAAGTCGGTGAATAAAAAGGATTATTCTGGTTATTATTGTGATTAGTTCCTTGAGGATAATCGTCAGGAAAAAACATCTTACCCATTGCTCAACTAATCAATTAAACGAAAATCTATTGGAAAATACGGAGAAATCATCAGAATCGGTTGTTGGTAGAAAGCATGATCCAAGGCATAAGTCATAGCAAACCTATTTGTTTCTAGGAAAATTTGTACAATGTTCATCGGTTTTGTTAAGTATTGCAATAATCCAAAAGTAAATGGGCTATGCTGTTGAGGTATACCATCATATGCCATAGCACCTAAAGATGACGAAAAAGCCATAATTGTTCTTCCGGCGCTTTTGACCATTTCTGAATTTCCATCTCCGGCAACAATCACAGAACAAGCATCCGAAACTATAATAATGTTCTTATAATGAGTATTAGATAGAAATTCATCAATCTCTTCTATTGAGAGAGGCGATTTATTAGATGTAGTCTCATCAATGGCAGTGATATAATGTCGACCTTGATTTGTCATACCATGCCCCGAAAAGAAAAAAAAGACGTTTTCATATAGAACTGACCTTTCTTCTAGAGCATTTATGGCATTAATCATTTGAGATTTGGATGCATTACTAAGTAAATGTACATCCACATTAATTGATCTCAGCTCCGCGCTTATGGCTTCAGCATCACGAACGCAGTTATTCAATGGACTATCTGGATAATCATTGTTACCAATAATCAGAGCTGTGGTTTTTTGATTATTAACAGGTGAGTGTGAAGGCGGGTATTGCGTGGATTCTCTTTCCGGCACTGGAATTTGTGGCTGGAAATTTGACGTAGATTCTTCGATGGGAAACTCATGCAAGAGTTCTCCATTCCACCAATATCCATATTGTATAAGTGTGCCAAGTTTATACAATTTGCCAATACCTGACCTTTTCCCTTTGACCCATGCCCCGATATATGACCTTCCATCAGGCCATGCACATGATGCCTCAGAGGATTCAGGAAGTCCATTATCATTGATTTCTCCTATGTAGAGCGCCCCATCAGGCAATTCCAATGTACAAAATTTAGTCATAAATTAGCGTTGAATATTATCCAAAAATGTTTTAAACCATGATAAATTCCCGTCTTGACACCCAACTTTCCCCATCAACAATGCACCTACGATACATTTCTTTTCTGGATAACACCCGGGATGCAGACCACTATCACATGAGAATCTCATGGATGAAATCTTCGCACTCTTGCCGCACCGTTCACAGTGTACAATAGATTGACTATCTATCCATAACCTTCCACCACAAGGGCCGCCATGAGTCCATTCTTCAGAATCATATTTTCCGTCCCTTACGCATAGGGGGCATGGCATGTGTATAGGGTGCCATGAACTTATGTTATTACTAGTCCGCATTTTTATTTTTCTTTGACTCCTCCGAGCGTTGCCGGGTCGTTTTTAGTTCCGATAAAGCTTGATCAAAGTCTTTCGATGAAATACGGACATCAGAAGTTTCTATTGACATATGGGCTTTCCCATATTGATCCACAGTTAAATGTCTACGTATAGCAGCCATGACAGTTTCCGTGTAAAGAGCAGAAATATCAGCTCCAGAATATCCGTCAATTCTATTTGCTAAATCATATAAAAAGTGTCCGTCAATCGTTTCATCAAACAATGAATGGTCAGCTATATGGATGTATTTGGACAAAATATCCAATCTACTCTCAAAATCAGGCTGAGGCACTTCTATATCTTTATCAAAACGGCCTGGTCTGCGAAGTGCTGGATCTATGGCATAAAGACGATTTGTGGCTCCGATAACAAATACTCGATGACTTGATTTGATGCCATCCATTAGAGACAACAACTTGCCGACAAGCGAAACTTCATGATTGGCGCTATCCACTTCTCTAATAGACGCGATTGCATCAATCTCATCAATGAAAATCACGGCATTCTTTTTTCTCTCAGCTTCTTCGAACTTTTTGCCGAGATTATATTCACCAACGCCTTTATATTTTTGTAGAGCATCCGACAAATCAATTTCTATGAATGCCGCACCAAATGATTGAGCCACAGCACGTGCAATCATTGTTTTTCCATTCCCAGGAGGGCCGTAAAGCAAAACACCTTTAGGAGGTCGTATCCCAAATTTGGTAAAATATTCTGGATAATTCATGGGAAGCTGGATTATCCGACGCAACTCATCTATTACCTTTTGCTGTCCACCAATCTTGGAGAAATCTATAATCTGTTGTGGATCTGTTGGCTTACCAGAAATCAATATCTTAGTGTTTTCGGTTATCCAATAAGGCTGTTCATCGGTTCCATCGGTTGGTACAACTTTTATTATGGATCCTACAACAGCATCTTCATCGGAATTGTTGCGATTGAAGAAGAATTTCTGTTGAGAACAGAATAGTTTTAGTTCCGAACGAAGATGTTTCTCAGCTTTCTCAAAATCTTGGCTTGACCATCTCTCGACATCATCTTCTTTAAGATTAAGATGAACTAATTCCGCTGTCGGTATTTCATTGGGTTTTACTATAGTTACATCAATCTCGGAGCGTTTGTTAGTCGTACAATCGCGAGCTGGCATAATCTCCTGTGGAATCCATATGAGACCGACACCTTCTTTGAAATACAAAGAATCATTCGGGAGTTTTGCGATTCTTGTATATATTACAAATTCGCTAAATTCAACTTGATTATGACATTCGATTTTAACAAAGAAATCATCCTTTTCGTCCCGATATGTAGGATAGTTTTCTAACAAGACATTCCAATCATCTTCCAGCATCCACGCACATAATGAATATGCATGGAGCTGAAAATGATTATTCTTTGCTCGATATTTAAATATTTTGAACTTCATGTATTAGTCTGTCATTCTTAAATTGCAAATAAGATTCTGTTCGCTGTTGTTAAATTTATGATCTTGATTTTGTAAAGCCACAACCAACTGGTTCTGCAAACATGCATTGGCAATTCAGCTTTCGATGTTGTAATCATAACCGAATACGTCGCCAATCGAGATATCTCCTCCGCAATCAAGACCATTCCGACTTAGATCATGAATCCCAAATGATTTTTTTTGTAGAAAATGATGTTCTATGCATACAGGACACTCAATATGAGGCCCGAAGTATTCGGTTCCATCATTGTCAAAGTCCTTTGTTTATATTGTAAACATGTTTTATTAAGGTATTATTCAAACGTATAGATAGCGCTTATACACTTCTATCGTAGAACATAATACTTTAATAAATTAATCGTTTAAAATTACTGGGTAGTTTCCTGTTCAACATCATTTAGAGCCAAACTCTTGATCCATAAGGGCAGTTGTCAGTCGGTTCAACCACTTTAAGCCACCCGCACCCACAGTAATTTCACCTGCGACAATAAGCGCATTTGCAAGGTACTTGCCATCTGAGATGCTCAAATATTCATCTGTACCATTGGCTCCATGAATAGGATTGGGACATTTGTATGCCCAATTCACAATGAGATCTTTTTCGTGACAGCGCTCGCAATAGTAAAAACCATTGTCGCCGATATATATGTTTCCGCCACAGTCAAGACCATTTCTAGCGCGTCCATGAACCCAGAAGGTTGGTTTAGTTGGTATCTGATGCTCGATACATACAGGGCAGCCAATATGAAGTTGGAAATATTCCGCCCCATCATTATTGAAGTGTTTAGCTTCCATATTGCTTATTTCTCCTCTTTCAAAGATTTGACAAGTTCTACAATTTCGCTTGCTAGGACAAGAATACGCGAGTATGTTTCCTCTACCTTTGTCTTAGATATAGACTTCATTTGACTAACCATCTTCGCTTCCTCATCCGACACATCCGCGTGTGGCATAGACTCCTCTAGTTCAGACAAATCAATCTTAATGGGTTGATCAATTTGTGTGGGTTCTTTTTCTTCTGCTACAACTAAACTATGTTTCTGTTCGTACATTTGATCGATTGACTCCTCTGTGATCGAAGGAAGTTGATTAGCTATTTGAGGAAGATATCGTTTAACCATCTTCACAAAAATCTTAAGCGGTGCACTCTCTTCGAATAGATTAGTTAACGCCGCAATGATTCTTTTATAGCCATCTATCGCAGTTCCTCTATAGTGACTTGTAATTAACTCATCGCCCGCAGAGACTTTCTGCGATTTTACTTCACGCTCGAGAATGTGCTGAGCCTTCAACCAAGCATTAACGCCTGTCTTCATGGCGTCATATTTTTCTTCTGCAGTAGCTTGGCTCAATTCTGATGCTTTGTAGACATATGTCTCAAACAAAGAGTCGATCTGTTTTGAAGTATGGCTCAAAGCCGCCATCATAGGTATAACTACGGCTTCAACTGAGTCGTAGTAATCTAATAGAGAACGACCTCCGTACCATTCTAGTAGGTCCTTCATGAAGGCTTCGACTGCGATGTTGAAAACTTCTGCGTCAGGATAGCTAGCACACATGTAAAGTCCTTTGCATGCGAGTTGCAATTCCAGGTAACACATTTCTTCCGTGCTATCCATATTATCAGGATGGTGATCTCTGTCTGTTCCTACTGCTGTTTGTGGAAGATTGATCTGTCTTTTATTGACATGGTTGAGGTATGCCTCCAAACGTTCCAGCGCAACGATGTTGCGGTGAAATGCATCATCTTCCATTTGAAGTGTTTTTTGGATGACATCCTGTTCTTTTTTCTTGTTGTTGAATCCGAATATCATATGTTTTTGATTAGTTTTCAATATCTTTCATTAAACTATCCGTAAACTTATTTAACCATTTTACCCCGGCAACGGTAGTAGTTTCTCCGCCAATAAGTAAAGCCTTTTCTACATCAAATTGCTTGTTTAATCCTTTGCAGATATGAACGTATGCGACTTTGTTGTCAGAGGTTTCGACAATTTCCCATTTAGAAATTGGTGCAATAGCTCCACATTTGTCGCATATACATTTTGCATTATCTCCAAGGAATATATTCCCCCCACAATTATCAGCATGTTTCCATCTCATACAATGAAGAGACAAAATAGGCTTGCCCGAAGATGAAACGCCTATGCAGTAGTACCTTGCTCCATCCTTAATAAAAGAAATCTCAAATTTTTCATTAGAAGGGCCATCGTGGCTATCACTATTGGACGATGGAGGCTGATTACCATTATTTTCATGACAATCATCAGTCTGATTGTTAGAAATAGGAATGTCATTCTGTTTCTGCCCGCAATCAGGACAAAAAATGGAATCGTCAGGTATATTGTGTTTACAATTGAGACAAATCATAATGGTGTTTTTATACTATCGAGTTGTAATATAATTGTTTCTATCAATACTATTGAACCCTTTTACCATCTCGATTAAAATAGTATTTCGTATTACCCTTGTGACAAATAAAATATGGAGGCTTGTCTTCAATCTTATCATATTTCATAGGGATTATAGTTGAATTAATATGGTCGTCTCCATACCAATGCTCATGCCATTCGTATCGAAGGATTCCGAGTTTATCACCCAGAACAATGAAGTAATAATTTTTACCTTCGCAACGGGGCTTATCCTCAATGAATTGAGGCTTCTTTGTGAATATAAAACTGAGTTTCTCCTTATAACGGAAATCGCAATACGGAATAAGACCATATTCAGGATGCCTTTCTGGGAAAGGTACATCGGAATCAGCTTCGATGATTCCGCTTAATTTAAAACCACAATCAGGGCAAAACTCTGCATCCAACGGGATATTGAATTTATTAAAATTTTCACACTCTGGGTTTAGGCATGATTTCAACTCCGGAAGTCTTTCCCCACATGTAGAGCAAAACTTCGAGGTCTCTGGATTGATATGTCCGTTTGAACATTTCATGTCAATTCTGCATTATGTGTTAATAAAAATTTATACTATCGTTCATTCAGATATATTATCAGCTGACTTCTATTATATTCTTCTGTTGACGCCAGCGCAATGCGAATTGGCAGATATGCGCTGTCTTTTGAAGAGTAAGTTGCTTCTGTCTTCATTTCAAGCTTGAATTGTTGCATGACGTCGGCCTGAATTATATCTTTAAGTAGAGTTTTCAACTGTGCTGTCTGACCATAAATATAGAAGGACTTTCTTATACCATATAAATCTCTTCTCATTTGAGCCTCAGACGCATTCCCCTCATGGTATAAAAACCATTTGTCAAGTGTCTCGTCCGAATGGTCTGCGGGTTTCCAAACAAAGAATTCAATATGGGAAAAGACTCTCAAAATTAAACTTGAATGTCGGAGAAAACATCTGCTGTCTTGAAATAATGGGCCCTTTAATCCAATTATACGGCTAACAGTATCATCATTAGTCTCCATATAGGCACCATAAAGATGTTTATATAGTGCGTATGCGTCCTCAAACGGTATCCTATCAAAAGGCATAATTGACACGGTTGCGAATTTCATGGGCAGAAAAAACAACTCAAAAAGCGATTTGTTAAGGTCACAATTAGATGAACGTTGAGATGTATCTAATCGAGGTGTAGCAGAATGAACTATCTGTGTTCCACAATCAGGGCAGAACACAGAATCATCTGGTATTTCGTGATTGCAATTTGGATTATTACAACGCATATTTTATTATATTTATAAGTGTCTATTCGACAGTTTTAACTTTTGCTTTTATTAGCACTTTACTATCCAAGAGAATGCCTGGAGAAACTATACCAATATGCTCTCCTGGACTAATAAATACCTTTTCCACCGGCTTATGTTTTATTGGATGAAATACAGTATCATTATTTATGATTTTACCACCTATCCTAACTATATATTCAAAGATTATTTGTTCGATAAAGTTATGAGCTTTTGTTAAGTCAGTGGTGCTATAACTTTTTTGTTGTTCAAGATAATCTAGAATTTGACAACAACACTCAATCATAGTTTGACATGGAATATTATCAAGAACCGATTCTTCGCCATCCTGACCAGAAATTACTATTGCATCTTTAGTTTCTGTATCAATAATGATTTCTTCGTTATTGGCGTCACATTGAATCCTATCTGCGTCATAATGCATGTTCTCATTTTTATCATTATTAACTACATTGTCTTGACTTTGTGTTTCAGTTTCAACTGAAACAAACTCAGTATTTAATACGTTATTATCACGAATATCCACATCTTCTGTTGAACACAAGGAGGATGGGGTATTGGTGTTACGTTTTCTTAATACTTGTTTTATCATCTCAGTTAACGTATTCATTGTATTGAAGACAATTTATTCTCGTAGGTTTTAATAACAATATCCAAAAGACGGCACATTTCAGGATTGTAGGTAGTACGTCTACGACCTCTCCAATAAACTTGTCTCCGCCCTATTTCAGAGGTTATGATTTGAGCATCGTGATTCACATTCCCAAGCAACGTTTCAAGTTCTGTGTACTCGTTGTTAGGGAATACATCGCGGAACTTTTCTAATAAAAGAATGCCTTCAGTTTTTTTATCAGTTTTTGAAAATTCAGACTGAAGATGTTCGACATCTGCAATAAGATTACTCAATGCATCTTCGTATTTAGAATATTCCTCTTTTGTAATTATATTTTGCAATACAAAACTTTCAAAATCGTTTTTTGTGCTTGAGTCAGCATTGCTACTACGGATGATATGTAAGAATTGCTGTCTGTTTGCAATATTATGTCTTAATGCATAAAGTCGTTTAATAGACAACTCTGACAGAATAACCTTCAATTCAGATGTAATTTTTGCGCAACGAATGATTCTGGAACGATTAAAAAACTGTTGCTCAAGTATCGAACGAACTTTGTTCATTCCAGAGTAGTCCATAAGATTGTTAATGGCCGTTTCTACATCATTACGGTATAATTCTGTTGCAATCGTATAGAATACCTTCCACTCAAGATCTCCAACAAGATTGACTCGTGAGATATAAGGCAATCCATAGGATGTATATAAATCATTATATCCCCCAGATTCTTCCATGAAGTTGACACGATTATCATCAAAGACATCGACAAAATCACTTTGTGGAATACGACGTATCTGTTCTTGGATAGTCTTTAATCTACCATTCGTTTTCAACTTTTCCACCGCACGATATACCCCAGCAGAAACGGGAATAATTTGATACAGTTGATGCCGTAGCATCTCAGTGTATTTTGTGCAGCGACGACTCCAATCCTTTGCGGATGTTCCTGTTTCAAGATCTATCTTCGTCATTACACCCAGTGCATTGAAAGAAGATGTTTCGTTGCTAAAATTGGAAATAATTTTATTAGTTTCAGTAGTAGGGACACGTTCTGTTATAACGACAACGGCGTCTGCGCGAGACTTTAGTTCAACAGATTGCTTCTCATGTTTTTGTCGAAGTTTCTTCCATTCAGTGGAGATATACTCGTTTGTCGCACGTTCATGCTCAGAAACTAATGCGCCAGTTCCAGGAGTATCAACTAAGGTTATGTTTGATAAAATCGGATTTGGAATAAAATATTCAAGATGGTCTATGTCGCTTGATTTCTGTAAGGTAGCCTTGTCATTACCTTGCAACGAATCTAGAAATTCTGATGACTCCCAAGTTGTATGCCCGTCAGACCAAACAACCTTCACGGGTCGGTTTATGTCTTCCGGCTGACCATACTTAAAAAAATTTATTGTCGCAGTCGTCTCGGTGGTTCCAACCATGGCAAGATCCTCTCCGAGTAATGCATTCAAGAAAGAACTTTTACCCGCTTTAACTCTGCCGATTATAGCTAATTCGCAGGGATAGTCAAGACGAGAACTTATCATCTCAATTTGAGATGAATAAATATCTTTCCACGGGCTTGCCTCAATGAATGCCATAACCCGATTTATTATATTTTTAGTCTGTTCTAAAGCATTCATACTAGTCAAACCTATGATTGTATCTAAAATTATCTTTCCCGCATCTATTGCAGAATTTCATCTTTGAAGTTAATTGTGTGCCGCATTTTCTGCAATAACAAACTTTAACTTCAGGAGCGGACTCCGAGATGAATGAAAGAGCACCCATTGCAACTGCAATATCCTGTTCAGGTACATTCACCGGTACAATTCCGAATTCATCTTTTAGTTTCTTACTAACCAAGGGGATTCTTGAACTGCCACCAATTAGAATAACACGATCTAAAGGAAGTCTCTCGCTCTTGATTTGATCAATCATTTCACCAGTAAGAGAAATTGTCCGGTCCACAATGGGGCCAAGCATTGTCTCCCATGCCTTTTTAGAAATAATCATTTCAAGGGGCTTGCCAAAACGAGATGCTCTTAATTTATAATCATCATCTGTTTTTTTATGCCAATCGGATAAAAATTTTTTCTGATGTTCGCATGTTTTTTTTAGAAAGGACAAATCAACTTCATATTCATTTTCTGCAATGTGCCTTCCACAGGCAGATACGGTTTTTTTGTCCCATTCATTGTAGAGAAGCAAATCAATATTTTCTCCGCCACAAGTTGAATCTCCTAAAGGAGGTAACATATAACGATCACCGTTTGAGTCAAATTTGACGTAGGCTAAATCAAACGTGCCTCCTCCAAAATCATATACTAATATACCTTGGCCTTTGTAGGACTCATCAGCTACATAACCCATCGAAGCGGCCACAGGTTCCTGTAAAAGTTTCACTTTAAGAAATCCTGCCTTTTGAGCAGCTTCTTTCAAAATACTCTTTTTTTCTACAGGGAAATCTACTGGATGAGTTATGCAGACTTCAGTTATTTTCTCACCGTGGGCTTCAAGCGAAAGTTCAACAGCTTTTTTAATAAAATCAAAATAAATAGCAAGAAGTTCAACGTATGTCACGATTGAGCCATTGGCTAAATAGACTTTGGAATCATAATCCATGTCTCGTTTTATGCCAGAAATTACTCCGGATAAAATCTCCTTCTTTACAGAGGGATCCAAGATGTCGTTTGCCATTTCATAAATAGCAAGCGCTGCAGGACCAACAATTGGGGCAGTTCCTTCTGGAGCGAAGTATATAACTGATGGTATCTTTTCTTCTCCTTCTATACGAAAGGAATTGGGTCGACCGGTTTTGGGGTCGACCCACGCTATCGTGGTATTGGAGGTGCCAAAATCTATGCCAAGTTTTGCCATTATACTGTAATCTTAAGTTCGTGTGCAATCTTATCTCGCAGAGCTACAGCTGATTTAATCTGTGGAATTATTGCTTCACAATCTGATTTATAGCCAGTCCATTTCTGCTCAGCAATCTTACGATCAGATGCGTCAGCTTTGGATTGCTCTTCCAAATCCTTTAGCTGTTTGTTAATTTGTTCTTGTCTATCCTTCAGCATATTGCCGATTGCGTCTAGTGCGGATTTCGACAAGTCTCGGATAAATTTTTCAACAACCGAATAACATTCAGAACCCTTAACATGAAGAAGATGGGATTTGATATTCATAAACTGGTCGTTGAGTGCATTTTTGAAGTTCGCTTTATTCTTCTCAAGAGCTCTTGCATTGGAATCATCCTTTCCTCCAAGCCACCCCCATATAGCGGCGGCGACTGCTATAATGACACCTGCTACAGGCCAAGAAACTATGCCAAGTCCAGCAATGAGACTGCCACCGATGGAAGAAACCCAAGAGCCTGTAAAGTATTGATTGCGGTAGCACATTATTTTGTCCTTTATAGATAGTTCGGATATTTCTATGCCCCCTACGTCAGATGGCGTTGAATTGATGCCGAATGTCTGCTTATCCATCTCCGCACCTATTTCTGCAACGACTGAAAATACACGTTCGACTGCTTCATTAGCTACATTCTGCCATTGTGCAGAGATATCATTAGCCACATCTCTCGGCATTGTCTTTCCGAGTTCCTGAGCTTCTTCAAGGCTCGATAAACCATCAATTTTATTGTAATATTCCCGATAGATGCTTCCTGTCTGAGAGAAAATTTGCTCTACTCGATTAGTCACTCTGTGACATTCATCGGCGATGCGAGTTTTAGCCCTATTGTAGTTAACGCTGTCTTCTTTCCAAGCTTCATCAAGCTCTTTTTTTAGAGAATCTTTCTGTTTTTTCTGCTTCAGTTGGGCTTCTAGATTATCCTGCGCTACTACCTGAAGAACATCAGTGATAACTTTTTTGATTTTAGTTGTCTGTTCTGCTGCTTCTCTTAAGGCGAACCCGGTACGTATTAGACCCACAGACTTGTATATAAGGAACATCAGTTGACTCTTTACTTCTTCGAATCTGCTATTCTTATAATTCGCCTTTTGAAGCACTTCTATCTTAGAATCCGATGCCTTTTGAAGTGCAGCATTCGAGATGGGATAAATCTCTGGGGCGGGCAACTTGTGGTCAGCAAAGATTAAACTCAGAAGTTCTTCATCGCGACTAAGAATATCATTGCAATGCTCTTCCGAATATTGATCAATTTTCGTTAATACGAAAAGAATATTCGGAGTTATTGAAAGAATTTTCTCGACAAATGTCTTTTCTTTTTCAGTGATGGGGCGTTCCGGGTCAAGCACAAATATAACTGCAGAAGCATTTTTTATGTAATTCTGGGTTATATATTCATGAGACTTATACAATGCGCCTAATCCAGGAGTATCAACAAGGTTAACACCCTTCGGCAAAAACGCAACCGGTATGTTAAGTTGTATATAGGATAACTCTTTCCCCTTAAAGATAGGTTCTCCTTGTAAATCAGCATCAACCTGAGACCCATAATGAGAGAGTTCGTCTTTCGTGATAGGAGAGGAGCTTCCGTCACTGAATACGAGCGAGAAGGATTCAGTATCACTATTAGTAATTCTGAATACCTGAGACGTTGCGATTTCGCAGTTGACAGGGAGGTATGATTTGCCAACAATAGCATTTAGTAGAGAACTTTTCCCTTTCTTTACCTCACCACAAACAACGACATTGAATAATTGGCTAGCAACCATCCCTTTACTTTGATTGAATGATGGGGTCGGTTTGGGCATACGTTCATCCTTCTCAGACAATACCATAATCTGATCCATTGTAGAGATGATTTCTGTCTGCAATTTGACCACTTGTGGTTCTATTTCTTGCCAGTTCATATTCTTTCTTAGAGATTAAATAATTGTATTAAAGTCAATTGTATTATCATCTGGACTCAGAGAGTCCAAATCTGGGAATTCAATCGGATTAACTTCTGAGTAGAAGGTTGTAAATTCAGACTGTGAATCCCAATCCATATTTGAGACCTCATAATTATGATCTAACACGAATTGATTACATGCGAAATCAGTGTGAAATCCAGATGGAATTTCGGTATTCGTTTCTGGATCAAATTGATATGGGGCTGGTTCATTAGTAGCTACCATAAAACAATTGCTGTCCTTCCATGCATCCATAAATTCATCCAATTCATACTCTATGCGCAACTGCCCAGTTCCGGGATCTGTTAAAACAACTTTAACGTCGTTAGGATTGTTAGGATTCACTTCGACGCCGGCAACAATTAGAGCATGGTCAGAACCTTGAATACCAACTGTATCTTCCATTTGCTCAGCAAACCTGGACATAATGTTATCTGCCCAAAGTTCTCCAGAATCAACTCCAACAATTACACGATGACCCTGAGCCAATTCGTTAGTTAAGTCAAATAGGGTATTCCCATCGCTTTGATGACAACTAACTCCTGCTATCTCTAGAAGATTGCCTACATGTTCAGGGGCAGTCCCTCCGCCAGGTGTATACCATCCATTGGCAGTGGCTATTTCCATTAGTTCTTCTTGGGAAATATTGATGCCATAATCGCGTAATACTATTTGTTGACTCCGAATAGCACATGTGTCAGGATAGTATTGGTTTACATATGGATTCGAACTGTTATCATCAATACCATCCTCACCAAATACCTTTTTTACGTCGTTTAAATCATCGTAATCTGATTGACTCATACTCTGATGTGTGGTTAAATCTGAATTAAAATAATCTATTTCGTCCACCTGAGGAAATTCTACATCTTCTAGCCCATTAATATTTGCATCAAATAGACCATAAGATATAAGATTAACCTCACTCATTAGATTACTAACTAATCTGTTGTTATGAATGAAATTAAAGAAATTTTCAGCTTCGATTGGAGAAAGATTGCCTTCCATGTAGGCGCCGAGCATTTCTTCCGAGATGGGGAGGTCTTGGATGCGGTCGAATTTGTTCTGTAATTCTGCGTAAATCATATCAGTCCCTCCTTTCTCAATACTTCACAATATTGTGCTTTTGCACGCTTGTGGCAGTTGTAGTAATTTGCCATCGACATTTCGAGCAGTAGTGCAGTCTCTTCATTCGACTTTTCGTCGACATAGCGATATTCAATCAATTTGCGGTAGCGTTGATTGGGCATCATCGAGAGTGTTTTCTGCACGTCGTCCATATCGAGTGTTAGGCTGTTTGCTATTATAGAGTCGTCGCCCGTGTCATTTCTATCACCGGCAACATCATTATTTTTGTCTGAAGGAATCTTTTTGGCAAAGAGCTGATGGCAATAGTTCTCGGTCACAATCTTTAACCACATGGTGAGTGTGCACCTGAACCCGAAGTCCTGCAACTTGGATCGGTGTGTTTCTCGATGGGGCATGAGGATGTAGACGTAGATCTCGTTTATCAGTTCAATGGGATTTTCGCAGTCCGTGTAGTATTTGTCATAAATAGCTTTGAACAGCGGATAGCACTTCCTATACAGATACTCCTTCGTGATGAAGGTGTCCCTGCGAAGTATCGCCTGAGCGATCTCTTGGTCTGTATAGTGGTTGAGTTCCATGATGGCTAGTTTTTCTGTTAGATAAGGTTATCCACTCTTACCGAGAGA
>QLIP01007514.1_pt1 | contig 74055 bp, 81 predicted proteins | sample 1769771 | NCBI WGS metagenome assembly QLIP01 (sample SAMN09428762, study PRJNA476227) | Gut metagenome, whole genome shotgun sequencing project. | isolation source: cecum | host: Rhizomys sinensis | place: China: Jinsha town of Minqing, Fujian Province | collected 2013-09-23 | reverse complement strand
GCGTGCCGGTGGTTTTGCCTTCAAAAACGCCGGATAAAATCTGCACGCGATCTTGCTCCCGCCTTTGCGTCACAAAGCGCGAAGAGCCGGGCTTTCTGCGGTTTAAATCCGTTTGGATATCCTCTTCTTTTAAACTTAAATGCGGGGGACAGCCATCCACCACACAGCCCAAGGCTACGCCGTGCGATTCCCCAAAGGTGGTGACTGAAAATAATCGCCCAAAAGTATTGCCTGCCATAATTTTTTTCTAAAAAAACAAAAGGTTCACCGTGGAATTTTATTCTACAACCTGCACTTTGAGCCCCAAGGCACATTCAATTTTATTTCCGATGATTTTTAACTCATCCCAAGGCAAGCGTTTTAAATGGCTGTTGCGCGCGGGCATTCTGGCTAAGCCGTATAAATAAACGCCTTTTAAAAACGGAGCGTAAGGCTTTAAAAAAAGAAGGTAATTTTTTAAGGTGTTTTCATCGGCGTTTTCCACTTCGCTTAAAAACCAACAGGTTTGAATGAAGGTGGGGGCAGCTGAAAGAGCGGCTTCTAAGCGCTTTTGTGTTTTTTTTAAATTAAAAGGAATGCCGTTGATGGTTTTTGTGGAATCGTCTGCCCGATCCAACTTAAACCAAATTTCATCCAAAAGCGGCAAGACTTTTAAAACGCGCACCTGATCCAAAAAACTGCCATTGGTGATTAAACGCAAAATAAGGTGAGGCAAAGAAAACTCCTCCACTATTTTTTTCACTACCCGCACGGCTTCGTCAAATTGCGCCAATGCGGTGGGTTCGCCATCACCGGAAAAAGCGATGTCTTTTAAATGGGCGCCCGGGGGAGCGTTTTTTTCTAAAAAATCACTTTTTAAAAAAGCGCGCAATTCTTTTTCCAACAAAAGAAAATCCACTTTTTCGGGTTTTCCGCGCGTTAAATTTTCCACTTGGCAATAAACGCACGCCCAATTGCACGCGCGATTGGTGTTTAAATTGATGCCCAAAGAAACCCCACCTGCGCGGCGCGACAAAACGGGGTAGATATAGCGCATTTGGGCGCTGTCGCGCTTATGTTCTTCAACGCTCAGCATTTTTTCAAAACCATTTGCAGGGCTTCGTTTAAAGCAATTTTGAAGCTTTCCGGGTTGGCGTGGGGCGTGCCCGCCAAATCCAAAGCGGTGCCGTGATCTACGCTCGTGCGGATGATAGGAAGCCCCAAAGTAATGTTCGCACCTTGCCCAAAGGTAGCGTATTTTAACGGTGCTAAGCCTTGGTCGTGATACATCGCCAAAACGGCATCCGTGTTTTTTAAGTGGGGCGGGGTAAATAGGGTATCCGCGGGATAAGGTCCAGAGACGTTTTCGCCTTTCTTTTGGAATTCTTGAATGACGGGAATGATCACCTCTTCTTCCTCTTTGCCCAAATGCCCATTTTCCCCTGCGTGCGGGTTTAAACCTGCGACTTTCACCGTTGGATTTGTAATGCCGTATTTGCAGCGCAAATCGTTTAACAACACCTTTAAAACGCGAGAAAGGGAAGTTTGGGTGATTGCGCGCGGCACGTCTTTTAAGGGTAAATGCGTGGTCGCCAAGGCAACGCGCAAGATACCTTCCCCATTTTTTTGTTCGCCCGCCAACATCATCACGGGAAAGCCCTTTGTTTTTTCTGCCAAATATTCCGTGTGACCGGTGAAAGGAACGCCAAAATCGTTGATGATGCCCTTATGCACGGGTAAAGTCACCATCCCCTCAAACACGCCTTCTTTTATTTTTTCTAAGGCGCAATCCAGTAGCGCCAACACATAAAGCGCATTTTTGGGGTTTAAAACGCCCGGAATAGCGGGCGTTTTTAAAGGGATGTGCATAATTTCCAAAGCATTTTGGGGAGGGCGATTTTCCAAAACAAAAGGCACGCAAGGCAAATGGCTGCGACTTTGAATTAAATCAAAATCCCCCAACACCACAGAGCGCGCAGGCGTTTTAAAAGAGAGTAGCGCCGCACACAAATCCGCTCCTACGCCTGCGGGCTCGCCAGTAGTAATTGCCAAAATGGGTTCTTTCACGGTGTTTGCTCGTTTAAAAATTTAAAAAAAATTACAGTTCACCGTGGATTTTAACGCTTCCACGGTGAACGATTATTTTTTTAGAAAAAAGCAAAACTTGTCGCCAAAGGATTTTTTAACGATAATGCGCAGTTTTGTTTTACCCCATTTCAAGAGGTTTTTTATGAAAGCCAATTTGCATCCGGATTATACGGAAATCAACGTCACTTGTTCTTGTGGCAACCAGTTTCAAACCCGCTCCACGCTTGGGAAAGCCCTGCACGTGGAAGTGTGTTCCGTGTGCCACCCTTTTTACACCGGCAAACAAAAAATTGTGGATACCGCCGGGCGTGTGGAAAAATTCAACCAAAAATTCAGCACGATGCGCGCCAAAAAAACCGCTTAAATTGTTTCAATGCGCTTTCTCTCCAAAAGCATTCCCCTTCCGCCCACCGGTTGGCTTTTGGCGGGAATGCTCGCTTTTTATGTGTTGGCGGGCTTGGTGGGCAAAGACCCTTGGCAAGGGGAAGACGCAACGCACATCAACATCGCTTGGCAAATTTTAAGAACCAATGATTTTTTTAATTTAAACATTGCCGGCAATTCGGTTTTTCTCCCTCCGCTTTATTATTGGAGCGCCGCCTGCACGGGTTTTTTGTTTTCCCCTTTTTTGCCTCTGCACGATGCCATTCGCTTGGCAAGTGGCTTTTGGGTGGCGGCGGCTTTGGCGGGTCTTTATTACGCCGGACGCGAAATTTTCGGTAAAGAATGCGCCGCTGCCGCCCCGATGTTGTTGGCGGGCTCCATCGGTTTAATCATCCACGCGCACGATGCCCAACCTGTTTTAATCGCCTTAACCGCCCACACCGCCGCATTGGGGGGATTATCCGCCTTTGTGCGCAAACCCAAATTGGGCGGCATCTTTTATGGTTTAGCTTTATTCGCAAGCCTTTTGGGTGGAGGACTTGCCGCCACACTCCCCATCATTTTGTTAGCGTTTTGGGCGTTTTTTTGCCCGCAGCCCAAAAATGCAGCATTGGGCTTGGGCTTAGGCTTTTTTCTGGGGTTTTCTTTAATCCTTCTTTCTTTTTGGGCTATTCAGCGTTTTGCGCCGTTTTATTTATCCGCGTGGTTGGAAAGTGAATTGGATTTTTTAAAAAAACCGTTTTCTTTCAACCATTTACAAAACGCCTTGGGCTTTTTGGCGTTGTTGCCTTGGTTTGCCTTTCCTTCTTTACCCTTGGCGCTTTACGCTTTGTGGCGCTTTCCGCCCAAAACGCGCCCTTATTTAACGGGCTTACCTTTATGTTTATGGGCTTTGAGTAGCCTTGTGTTGGCGTGGGCATATTACCCCGCGGAATTGCCCGCCCTTCTTTTGCTGCCCCCTTTGGCGCTGTGCGCCACTCCCGCCGCCTTGGCATTAAAACGGGGCGCAGCCGCTTTATTTGATTGGTTTTCCATTTGTTCTTTTTCCCTTTTTTGTGCCTTGGCGTGGGTGTGTTGGAGCGCAATGCATTTTGGTTTTCCCGCAAAATTAAGCGAGCGCATTTTTGTGTTGCGCCCGGGTTTTGCCCCGGAATTGGAGTTGCTCCCTTTATTTTTCGCTTTATTGGGCACGCTCTTTTGGGTTTGGCTGATTGTGACGCTCCCGCGCCATTCTTACAGCCCTTTGGCGCATTGGACTTTGGGGCTCACCGCATTTTGGTTTATCAGCGCCCTTCTTATTTTAAATTGGTTCAATTACGGCAAAAGCTATCGCCCGATGGCAGAGCGCATTGCTTATATTTTGCCTCGGGAAAATCCCTGTTTAACCCAATTTGCCCTCACCAACGCGCAGCGCGCCGCTTTTTCTTATTTTATTCAACTCAATCCTTTGCCTTTGGATAGCGCAGAAGGCAAGCGCTGCCCCTATCTTCTTTCTTCCCATTCCTTTGATTTTCCCATTTTGTGGGAAGGTTTTCGCGCCGGAAAACGCCGCGAGCGCTTTTATTTATACAAACGTTTTTAAAATTTTTTACGCCTTGACCGTGGAAAATTGAAAAGATCCACGGGAAAACCTCAATTTTTTCTCATTTTTATTCCTCTTTGTGCCATTCTTGGGGCGCGCTATTTTATTTTCGTTATTCTAATGGAGCGTGAGAGAGCAAAAGAATCACTATTTTTAATTGAGAGATTCTTCGGGCCTCGCCCTCAGAATGACGATTCTTTTTTTGGCTTTTTTTTATTTTTTAAAGAATGGCGAAAAGCGGGCAATAAAAAACCCACCGAAGCGGGTATAAAAACGAATGAGGAAAAGCTATCGCAGTTTGTTCAAACACCCAATGACTTTGTCAATCAGCTTTGTTTTAAAACTGCGCTTTGGCAAAGAAGGCGGGGGGGGGGGGACAAAACCCGTTGTGAGCGCTTTGATATCCGCGTTGCAAAACGCATATTCATTCACATTCAATAAACCGCTCCAATCTTCTGGTTTTTGGGCAACCAACATAGAATCCTCCGCGCCTTTTGCATACCACGCCGAGGGCGAGCCTTCGGGCGCCATATTGGTTGAAGCGTGCAACGGAATCAAATTGCAATAACGCGCCAAAGCAATCATTCCATCCGCGTCAAACCGATAACAGTCCACGGGGTAGCGGTGCAAGGCAAAGCCTCTTGGGAGAATCAAGCACAATAAGCCACCTTTTTTCAAAACCCGCGCTATTTCAGCGGCGGTGACCCAAAAAAATTCAATATGTTCAAAGGCTTGTCCGGAGATAACGACATCAAAAGAATCGTCTTCAAGCTCCGTCCAATGGTAGGGTCGACCGGGCACAATATCCACGTTTGGACCTGCTACCATATCCAAGCCAGTGTAAGAAAAGCGCTCCTCTTCAAAAAAGCGCTTGTAGCTACCATTGACGTCATAGCTGCCCACATCCAAAATTTTCTTGTGGGCTTTGTCTTGCGCAAGGTAATGCTGAACAAACCATTGCATTCTCAATAAAGAACTGGTGTGCATAGTCATTTTCCTGTTGTTAATGGGAATTTAATTTTAAAAGATTCTGAATTAAAAAAATCCGCGGTCGACCGTGGATTTTTTTAAAAAAACGCACGCGCAAACGCCATAAAAAGCGCACAATGCGTTTTTTTCAATTCCTCATTCACAATGCCGATTGCCGCTTTTTTATTGATTTTACTCTGCCAATTGTTGGGCGAAATCACTGCGCGATTTTTCCAATGGTCGCTGCCCGGTCCCGTCTTGGGCTTGATTTTTTTATTTCTTTTGTTGCTTTTGAATAAACGAAAAATCCCGCCCTCCTTGGAATCTTGCGAAAACGGCTTACTTTCGCATTTGTCGCTTTTTTTCGTGCCCGCGGGCGTTGGGGTCGTCAATTTATTCCCCCTTTTGGGCGAAAATTTCTTTCTCATTTTTTGCGTTTTAATCATTTCCACCTTGGGCGCAATTGGCGTGGGCGCGTGGTGCACGCAAAAAATCATCCAGTTACAAAATAAAAAATGAATGCTGCCCCCGCACTGTGGACTTACCTTGAAGCCCAGCCTTTGTTTTGGCTCACTTTAACCCTGTTGGTTTATGTGTTGAGCAACGCCCTGTGGCGCACCTTAAACCAAAAACCTTATTTGCACCCGATGTTGTGGAGCACGGTGATTTTAAGCGCGGTGGTGTATGGTTTTAACGTGCCTTACGCCCATTATTTTTTCGGCGCGCAATTCATCCATTTTTTGTTGGGTCCGGCAACGGTGGTTTTAGCCGTGCCCTTAATCCGCCAATGGGAAAATTTAAAACGCTATTATTGGGCGGTGTTGGCGGGCTTATTGGCGGGGTCTTTGACCGCCGTTTTTTTGGTGCTTTTACTTTGCTTTTTGTTTCAAGCGCAAACCCCTATCGCTTTATCGCTTTTGCCCAAATCCGCCACCACGCCCATTGCAATGGCAATTAGCGAAATCATCGGGGGCATTCCCTCTTTAACCGCCAGCGTGGTGATTTTAACCGGCATAGTGGGCGCGGCATTGGGACCTTTTTTCTTACACAAAATGGGCATCAAAAACGAAATCGCAATGGGTGTTGGGATCGGCACGGCATCGCACGGGTGCGGCACGGCGCAGGCCTTTGCCATTAGCCCGAGCGCGGGCGCTTTTTCCGGTTTGGCAATGGGTTTAAACGGACTTTTAACCGCTTTATTGGCGCCTCTTATTGTGGCGTTGTTTTTTCCGTGAGAGGGATATTTAAAAAATGGGCGCGGTAATATTTCAATTCCTCAATCGATTCCAACACGTCTTCCATTGCAGTGTGGTGACCTTGCTTTTTAAAGCCCCCATAAACCTGCGGACGCCAGCGTTTGCACAATTCTTTCAAGGTGCTGATGTCAATGTTGCGGTAATGAAAATAGGCATCCAAAAGGGGCATAAAGTGGCGCATAAAACGGCGATCTTGGCTGATGGTATTGCCGCACAAAGGGGTTGTGCCTTTGGGAATCCAGTTTTCCAAAAAAGAAAGGGCTTCTTCTTCAATGGTTTTTTCATCCAAAACAGATTCTTTCACCCGTTCAATCAAGCCGGATTTGCCGTGCGTTTTTTGATTCCATTCATCCATTTTTTCCAAAACGGCGTTTTCTTGGTGGCACACCCAAATGGGCGACTTTTCCAAAATGTTTAAATCCGAATCAGTCACCGCCATTGCCAATTCCAAAACCCGATGCTCCAAAGGGTTTAAGCCGCTCATTTCCATATCCAACCACACCAAATTTTGGGCTGATTTCATTTTGTTTCGCAATGTTTAAAAAAACGCCATTTTCGCACAGCTTAAAAGCAAAAGTCATCGCTTGCCACGGTCGCGCCTACCGCATTCAAAATGAAGAAAACGAAGTTTTAAACGCCGTGACACGCGGGAAAAAAAGCTTTCTGGCCTGCGGGGACGAAGTGCTTTACCAAAAAATCGCCCCCGCCCAAGCGGTGGTGGAAACGGTTTTAGAGCGAAAAAGCGTTGTTTTTAGAAGCGATGCCACGCGCCAAAAATTGATTGCCGCCAATTGCACCCAACTGTTGATTGTCATCGCACCAGAACCTTTTTTAAGCGATGATTTTTTAACAAGGGCACTCATCATCGCCCACACGCAAAACATTAAGCCTTTGATTTTATTAAATAAAATTGACCTCCCCGTGGAAGTCACCCAAGAGCGCCTGCTTTTTTACCAAAATTTAAACTACCCCGTGGTGGAACTTTGCGCCATAGAGGATGTTTCCCCTTTGTTGTCCTTTTTGGAAGGGGAATCTTCTTTGTTGTTGGGGCAATCGGGCGTGGGGAAATCTTCCATTTTGAATGCCGTTTTTGGGAAAAATTTAAGAAAAACAGCGCCGCTTTCCACCGCGCTGCAACAAGGCGTGCACACCAGCACTCACACCGCGCTTTATTTTTACAATGCGTTTTCCACTTTGATTGATTCCCCGGGTTTGCAACAATTGGGCTTAGCGCATTTGAATGTTCGGCAGTTGGAAGGGGCGTTTTTGGAATTTGCGCCGTTTTTGGGGAAATGCCGTTTTCGCGATTGTCAGCACCAAAACGAGCCCCACTGCGCCATTTTGGAAGCACTGAAAAATAAGCACATCCCCGATTTTCGTTATGGCATTTTTCAACATTTAACACGGGAAATTCCACGGTAAACGGGGTATTTTTTTCAAAATTTTGAAGGGTTCACCGTGGATTTTTTTCTCACTACGCCCTCATTCTGAGGGCGCGCAGCAACCGAAGAATCTCGGCTTTTGAGCAGAAGATTCTTCGCTTCGCTCAGAATGACGTTTTGGTGCGGAAGATTTTTCGGACTTTGTCCTTAGAATGTTTTTTTGGTTTGTTATTGTTTTTGAAACACACTTTCCCACAAGTTGCGCAGAATATGGGCGGTAGCGCCCCAAATAAAATAATCTTGGTAGGGCATTGCCCAAAAAGTGCGCATTTCTTTTTCTATTAAAATACGCTGGCGTTTGTGGTTGCGTTCGTCCATTAAAAAGTCCAAGGGCACGGAAAAAATTTCCGCCACTTCAAAATCATCCGCTTGAAAATCAAAGGGTGGCGCGATTTTCGCCACCACCGGCACAATGGCAAAGCCCGTTCCGGTCACCAAAAGCGGCAAAAACCCCAACACTTCCACACTGTGCGGATTTAAGCCCACTTCCTCTTGGGCTTCGCGCAGGGCGGTTTCTAAAAATGTTTCGCCCGCTTCCACCCTTCCGCCCGGAAAGGCAATTTGCCCCGCGTGGTCTTTTAAATGCGGACTGCGGCGTGTGAGCAACACGGCAGGCGGTTTTTGATCCAAAACACCCACCAACACCGCCGCTTGGGTATGCGCCACTTCAACGGCAGGTGGCGTGGCTTTTAAACTTTTTTGGAGTTGCCTCCATAAATTTTCCCGCATTTTAAGGCGCACTGAGGGTGATGGAATTGCCCGTTTGATTCATATTCAATCTTCTCAACGCACTCGTCCCAAGCAAAGGTTTGAACAAGCTCGTTCCGGGGGCAACGGAAGCTTCCACATCGTTGAGTTCAATGACACCGCCCAAGATTAACCGCTTTAAAACTATCTTTTTGCCAGTGGTTCTACCGTTTGCCGTATCGTAAAAACGGACTTCGCCGTTGGCGTAGTCTAAATTCAATTGTTTTGCCAACGATTCGGGCAACGCCACGTCTGATGCGCCGGTATCCAACACAAAGTCCACCTGATGCCCTTCAATTTGCCCTGCCACAGAATATTGTCCTCTCGGGTCGGCAAATAGGGTGATACTGGGAGAATCCGCCTTGGCGGGTTTAGCGGAACTCGCATTTTGCCCCACGCGCAAGGTGATTTTTCTGCCGTTTTTTTCCAACACCACTTCTTTTTCGCCCACGTTCATTAAGCGGTAACCACGGATTTTTTCGCCCACACCAAAACTTTTGGGATTCTCTCCATCCACCACCAAAATGGCTTTTTTGCCCAAAATACCCGCTAAACCCACTTCTTGGGCAAAGGCGCAACAAGAAAAAAAACTCAACACAAAGCATAAAATTTTTTTCATCGTTTCACTCTCTAAAATTGCCTGCGTCAATGGGAAAATCCGTGCAGGATTTTTTAATGAACAAAATAGCTTCTTGTAAAACGTCACGCTTTGCGCCAGAAACGCGCACGCAATCGCCTTGAATGGCGGCTTGCACTTTTAATTTACTCTCTTTTAATAATTTCACAATTTTTTTTGCTAAATCCGCGTCAATGCTGGAGGCAACTTTTAAAGTTTGTTTAACGTGGTTTCCCGATTTCACCACGTCTTCCGCCTTCAAGCGTTTGGTGCTTTCAGGGGATTTTTTTTCCATTGCCGGAAACAATAAATCTTTGATTTGGTTTAATTGAAAATCGCTCTCTGCGGTTAATAAAATGGATTTTTCCTTTTCCTGCCACAAAATTTCCGCGGGCGTGCCCTTAAAATCGTAACGGTTATTCACCTGCCGTTGCGCCACATCCACGGCGTTTTTTAAAGCCACCCAATCGGCAGAAGAAGAAAAATCAAAGCTTGGCATAGCCATTCCAAGATAAAAAAAGGTTAAAAAAAAATACTTTTCCACGGTCAAACGCGAAAAAATTTTGAAAAAATTTCACGCTTGACCGTGGAAAAAGTTTATTTGTGGCGTTCTAATCGTTTTTGTTCCGAGCGCTTGATTTTGTCGTTAAACATCACTATGAGTCCTGCCGCGATGATAATCACGCCCAGAATGACGCCCAAGCTCATTAAACCAAAATCGCTGTTGAGCAAAAGTTCCCAAGCCATCGTTCCCTCCTTGTTATAAAAAAATCTTTATGGTTGTTTGGGCGGCGACAAGAGTAGCATTCCCGGGGTATCCGGTTGCCATTCGCCTTGCAAACGCCACGTTTTTTCGGCATCTTCCAACACCAAGCGCCACCGCCCTTTCAAACTTTTGGGCAAGGTAGCGTGGAAAACGCCTTCCCCTTCCGGTTTCAAATCTACGTCCAAATCAAAACCGGCTTGCGTGGGGTGAATAATGCGCAACAACACCCTATTGGGTTTTGCGGAATCAGGCGAAAAAATCACGCGCAATTGTTCGCCTTGCACCATCACGCCGGCGGACAAATGCATTGCGCGTGCCGCATCATCGCGCGCCAAGCTTTGGTTGATCGCCAAGCCTTCTTTGTAATAATCGTCTGAGACCAAGCCATCGTTACTTTTCACCGCCAAATAGATGGTGGCAATCGCCGCCAAAATCACGATGAAAGGTCCCGCCATCAAAAACCACGGCCACGGTTCTTTATACCAAGGTTTTAAACTTGCATTGTTGCCTTGCATTTTGTTTGTTCCTTTTTAAGAGGGCATCAAAAACGATGCCTTTTCACGCACCTGCCACTCAGGGTTATCCACCGATTGTATGCGAAAAAAGATTTTGTTTGCCCCGGGGGGCGCGGCATCTGCGGGGGCGTGCACCGTCACCGCCACTTCGTAATTTTGCGCGGCTTCCACAAAAATGGGTTCTTTGATATCCACGCCAATATCTTTTAAGCCTTCCACGCTCACGCGGTAACGCTGGGGCGATTCCGTGACGTTCATAATCTTTAAGCTGAACACGTTTTCAATTTTTCCGTCAAAACTTTCTCGCGCCAAAATGGAGCGGTCGCGTATGATATCCACTTTTAAAGGAACGCGCAAAATCAACGATGTGGCGGTTGCCAGAATAATCGCCCCCAAAATACCGGAATAGACCAAAATGCGCGGACGCCACAAATGCGTCCAAATGCTTTTTTCGCCCTCGGTTTTGCGTTTTAACAGCGCGTTTTCAGAGGTGTAACGGATGAGCCCGCGCGGTTTTTTGATTTTGTCCATCACGGGGTCGCACGCGTCAACGCACGCCCCGCAACCAATGCATTCATATTGCAAGCCTTTGCGAATATCAATGCCCGTGGGGCACACCACCACGCACAAATTGCAATCTACGCAGTCGCCCAAAGGGGGAGCGCCTTCTGGCAAATTTTTGCGTTTTGCACCGCGCGGCTCGCCACGCTCGGAATCGTAAGTGATCACCAAAGTATCCGGGTCATACATCACGCCTTGAAAGCGCGCGTAAGGGCACATATATTTGCAGACTTGTTCGCGCAAAAAACCCGCTTGCATATAAAAAAAGCCTGCGTAAAAAAACACCCAGAAAAATTCCCAGCCTGACCAATGCGGAAAACTTTCTTTTAATTCAACAATCGGCGTGAAATAACACACCAAGGTAAAGCCCGCCCACAAAGCCACCGCCAACCACACGGCGTGTTTCACCAATTTTTTGGTGATTTTTTCTTTTGTCCACGGGGATTGGTCCAATTTCATTCGTTTAGAACGCTCGCCTTCAATGCGGTTTTCAATCCACATATAAATTTCGGTATATACCGTTTGCGGGCAGGCATAACCGCAAAAAAGTCGACCGGCGATGGCGGTAAATAAAAATAAAGCGTAAGCGGAAATAATCAATAAAATAGCCAAATAAAAAACATCTTGCGGCCACAAGACCAATCCAAAAATATAAAACTTGCGCTCCACCAAGTGAAACAGCACCGCTTGCCGATTGTTCCAAGTGAGCCACGGCGTGATGAAAAAAATCGCTTGCGTCAACAAAACCAAAATCCAGCGCCAGTTGTTCCACCAACCTTTGACATCGCGGATATAAATTTTTTGGTGCTTTTCGTAAAAAGCAACCTGTTTTTCCACGGTGGACTCGGAATTTTTTTTAATTTCGGGCATTCTTCCTCCTCATTTCAAAAAAAAGGCGACAGCAAGTCGCCTTTTTTGAATCTGCAAACAACCTTTAACGCGCGCCGCCTAAGCTGTAAACATAGGCTGCCAAGATGTGCACGCGGTCTTCTCCTAAAAATTCACCCCAAGCCGGCATTCTGTTGGTGCGCCCGTTGGTGATGCCAAAGACGATTTCGTTCAAGGATGAACCATACAACCACACGTTGTCGGTTAAGTTCGGTGCACCCAAACCGATTAGCGCGCCGTCCGGACCACGCCCCGTGGCGTTTTCGCCGTGGCAGGTAAAGCACGTGCCTTCCCCCACAAACAAGGCTTTGCCTTTTTCCGCGCGGGCAGCATCGTGCGACAAATTGCTTAAAGAGCGCACGTAATTTGCCAAGTCGGTTACGGCTTCTGTGCCCAAAACACCCATCGGGGTCATCACGCCCATACGCCCTTGCGCAATGCTTTCCTTGATTTGTTCCGGTTCACCACCATAGAGCCAGTCACCATCGGTTAAATTGGGGAAGCCCTTACTACCCGTGGCGTTTGCGCCGTGGCATTGCATACAATAGGTTTGGAAGAGACGTTTACCCGTTTCCATCGCCTCGCGATTGGTTGCCAAGGTTTTGATGTCCGTTTTCAAATAGGCGGCAAAAGTAGGTTTCACGCGATTATTCATCGCGGTCACTTCTTCCGCGTGTTGCCCCGCGGAAGTCCAGCCCAACTGCCCTTGACTGTTCCCAAAGCCCGGGTAAAGCACAAGGTAAATGACGGCAAAAGCCACCGTGATGGAAAACAACCACACCCACCAACGCGGCATCGGGTTGTTGTATTCCTCCAAAGTGCCGTCCCACACGTGCCCCATTGTTTTTCCCGGGGTAAACCTTGCTTTCGTTTGCACGATCAAGAGGGCAATACAGGCAAGCAGCCCCACCGCCACAATGACCATCACATACAAGTTCCAAAATCCGCTCAGATCACTCATTTGCTTTCCTTTTATTCACATCTTCGTCTTCCGAAAAGGGCAGCCGGGCGGCTTCGTCAAAACCACTTTGACTGCCCTTGTTGTAAGCCCAAAACACAATCGCCAAAAAACACACCAAACCGGCGACCGTGATAATGGAACGGAGATCGTTGATATCCATTGGTTTAATTTTGCTTTGACATCGGGTTGTTGGCCGTGCCCAAGCCTTGTAAATAGGCAATCAACACGTCCAATTCCGTCATATCCCCAATGGCGGCACGCGCCCCCGCGATGTCTTTATCCGAATAAGTCGGTAAGCCTCGCACGTTGGCATAGGTGCGCAACACCTGCATCTTCTTTTCAATATCCGCGCCCACCGTGTCTTTGGCGCGGGTAGTCGCCAACCACGGGAACGCCGGCATATTGGATTCCGGCACCACATCGCGCGGATTGATCAAGTGTGCGCGTTGCCATTCATCGGAATAACGCCCGCCCACGCGATGCAAATCCGGTCCGGTGCGTTTAGAGCCCCATTGGAACGGATGATCATATACAAATTCCCCTGCCACGGAATAAGGACCGTAACGCTCCGTTTCACCACGGAAGGGGCGAATCATCTGCGAATGGCAGTTGTAGCACCCTTCACGCAAGTAAACATCGCGTCCGGCGACCTGCACAGCGGTGTAAGGTTTCAAGTCTTTCACCGCTTCCGTTAAGGATTTTTGGTAAAAAAGCGGCACAATTTCCACCAAACCGCCCCAAATCACCACCGCTAAGGTCAATACGATGAGCAGCGGAACGCTTTTTTCGATTTGTTCGTGCTTAATCATTTGCTGTTTCTCCCCCTGTTTAAGCGCGATGCGCAAGTGGTTCAGCAACGGGAACATCGCGCACTGTGCCACCAGCAATGGTTTTGAACATATTAAACGCCATAATGATCATCCCCACCAAGAACAACACACCGCCCAGTAAACGGATGGTCCAGAAGGGATAAGTGCCTTTCACCGATTCCACAAAGCTATACGCCAACGTGCCATCGGGGTTGACCGCACGCCACATCAAGCCTTGCATCACACCGGCAATCCACATTGAGGCGATGTAAAGCACCGTGCCAATGGTGGCAATCCAAAAGTGCGTGTTGATCAGCGGAACGCTATACATTTCTTTTTTGCCAAACAAGCGGGGGATGAGGTAATACATTGAACCGATGGACACCATCGCCACCCAACCTAAGGCGCCGGAATGCACGTGCCCAATCGTCCAGTCGGTGTAGTGCGATAAGGCATTCACCGTCTTGATGGACATCATCGGACCTTCAAAGGTCGACATCCCGTAAAAAGACAAGGAGGTGATTAAGAATTTCAAAATGGCATCGTCACGCAGCTTATACCACGCGCCGGACAAAGTCATAATGCCGTTGATCATCCCGCCCCAAGAAGGTGCAAGCAAAATCAGGGAGAACAACATCCCAATGGATTGCGTCCAGTCCGGTAAAGCCGTGTAATGCAAGTGGTGCGGACCTGCCCACATATAAGTGAAAATCAACGCCCAGAAGTGCACCACGGATAAGCGGTAAGAATACACGGGGCGTCCGGCTTGTTTAGGCACGAAGTAATACATCATCCCCAAGAAACCCGCCGTTAAGAAAAAGCCCACCGCGTTGTGCCCATACCACCACTGCACCATTGCGTCTTGCACGCCGGCATAGGCGGAATAGGATTTGGTGAAAGTCACAGGCAATTCCGCGCTGTTGCCCAAGTGCAACAACGCCACAGCGATGATGAACGCGGCGAAAAACCAGTTGGCAACGTAAATGTGCGAAACCTTGCGCACCGCAATCGTGCCAAAGAAAATCACCGCGTAAGAAACCCACACCAAGGTGATTAAAATATCAATCGGCCATTCCAATTCCGCGTATTCTTTGCCGGTGGTAATGCCCAAGGGCAAAGTGATCGCCGCCAAAACAATGATGATTTGCCAGCCCCAAAACGTGAATGGAATCAGTGGCCCGCCCCAAAGGCGCACGTGGCACGTGCGTTGCACAATCCAATAGGATGTGGCAAACAACGCGCAACCGCCAAAGGCAAAGATGACCGCGTTGGTATGCAAAGGACGTAAACGCCCAAAATGCAACCAAGGACCGATATTCAGCTCCGGCCACACCAATTGCGCTGCGATAATGACACCGACCAACATTCCTACGATGCCCCAGATCACAGTCATCACGGTGAATTGCCGCACAACCGTATCGTTGTATATTGTGGCTTGTGTTCCCATGAACCCCTACCTCTCCTCATTTAAAAAAACCGTCATTTCAAATTGACCCAAACTTCACCCATTCAAACCTTGTGCAAAGCTTGGGCATTCGCCCAACATCTTGACCAAATGCATCGTGATTGTAACAGTCTTTTAACCCAAAAAAACAGTTTTGTAACAAAAAAAAAGGGGCAACGCTTCAAAACGTGCCCCAAACCCCAACAGAGAACACACGTTTCTCTGAGCTCCTTATTCTATGTGACTTTTTGTAATCATTTTTGACTTAAATCAACAGAATCATCCTCGTCCATCAAAATGCGAAAAGCCGGACCTTCCAAATCATCAAATTGTCCGTTTTTGACCGCCCACCAAAAAATCAAGGCAATCACAAACACCAACGCCAATGAAATTGGAATGAGCAAATACACCACTTCCATTTATTTTCCTTTCTTCACCGTCCAATGCGTAAAGAATTTAAGACCACCAACAAAGAACTTCCCGACATTCCAATGCCCGCCATCCACGGCGTCACCCAACCGCTCATCGCCAAAGGCAAGGCGCATAAATTATACAAAAACGCCCACGCCAAATTTTCACGGATAATTTTCAAGGTGCGGCGCGCCTTTACTTTTCCACGGTAAACCGAAAACAATTTTGAATGCAATAAAATTAAATCGGCTTGCGTGCGTGCCAAAGCGGAACTTTCCCCCATCACAATAGAAACCTGCGCTTTGGCCAAAACGGGCGCATCATTAATGCCATCCCCAAACATCGCCACCACCGCGCCGTTTTTTTGTAAATCTTCCACCTTTTGGTGTTTTTCTTGTGGGCTTTGTTCAGCAAAAATGTTTTTTTCATCCAAGCCCAACGTTGTTCCGATTTTTTGCGCCACGCGTTTGGAATCTCCGGTTAAAAGCAAAATTTCCTTGCCTTCTTTTTTTAAGGCGTTCATCAATTCCAAGGCGTCCTCGCGCAGCACATCGCCCAAAGCAAACAACGCCAAGGCTTCTTCATTTTCTTTTAAAAGGATGAGGGAATCCGTAGACTGAAAAAAATCATCGTTGATGTTTAAATTTTGAAAATCATTTTCTTCGGGTTTGCCCAAAAAATAACTTTTCCCCGCAATCTTGCCCACAACACCTTTTCCCACACAATTTTGAAAGTTTTCCACGGTGAACAATGCAAAATTTTCATTTTTCACCGCATTTAAAAAAGCTTTGGAAAAGGGGTGTTCTGAGGCGGTTTCCAAACTTGCCGCCAATTTCAAACATTCTTCTGGCGATTTTTCTTTTAAAGGCAAAATGCTTTTTAAAGTCAATTCCCCACGGGTTAAAGTTCCGGTTTTATCAAATACAAAGTGCGTGGCGCGCGCCAAGGTTTCAATGGCGTGCCCGTGGGTGGTTAAAACGCCCTCCTTTGCCAAGGCGTGCGTGGCAACCGTTAATGCAATGGGCGTTGCCAATGAGAGCGCGCAAGGGCAAGTGACCACCAACACAGAAACGGTGACCCACAAGGCGGAATCTGGGTTTTTCCCCCACCAAAACCCAAATACACCAAGCGCCAACAACAAGACGCCCAACACAAAAAAGCCCGCGATTTTGTCCGCCAACACCACAATTTTGGGTTTACTCAACGCGGAATGTTCCATCAAACGGATGATGGCAGAAAGTTTGGTGTTTTCCCCCAATTGTTCCACGCGCATTAAAAGGGCGGAATCGCGATTGAGCGCCCCTGCGGTTAGCGAATCTTCTTCTTTTTTGGCAACGGGCACGCTCTCACCGGTTAAGAGGCTTTCATCCACCCAGCTTTTGCCTTCCAACACCACACCATCGGCGGGGATGATTTCCCCGGGTTTAATCAGCACGCGGTCATTCACGTTTAAATCCGCCACCAAACATTCTTCCATTTGCCCGTTTTCTAAGATTTTGTGCGCAAAATTGGGGGTTAAGCGCGTTAAACTTTCAAACCCTGCACTGGCTTTTTGGCGCGCCGTCATTTCTAAAAACCGTCCCAACAACAAAAAGAAAACAAACATCGCTACCGAATCAAAATACACTTCCCCGCTTTGGGTGAATAAAGCGTAAAGGCTTGCCGAAAAAGCAATGCCCACGCCCAACGCCACCGGCACATCCATTCCCAAACGTAAATTTTTTAAATCTTGGTAAGCATTTTTAAAAAAAGGTGCGGCGGAATAAAACACCACCGGCAAAGTCAATAAACACCCTGCCCATCGCATTAAATTTTCAATTTCAGTGGGCATTTCGCCGTTGGCAATGTAAATGGGAAAGGCATACATCATCACCTGCATCATCCCAAAGCCTGCCACCCACAAGCGCCAAAGGGCGTCTTGCCGTTCTTTTTTGTTTAACTGCTCGTTTTTGGCGGCATCGTAAGGGTAAGCGCGGTAACCAATGGCACTCACCGCTTCCAAAATTTTGGAAAGTTGGGTTTCTTTATTGTTCCATTTCACGCGAGCTCTGCGCGTGGCGTAATTGATTTCCACCTTCACCACGCCTTTTTGGCGCGATAAATGCCGCTCATTCAACCACAAACACGCCGCGCAAGTCATTCCTTCCAAAAGCAAAGAGGCTTCCAAAAGATTTTCATCCACGGCACGCACAAAGTTTTTTTGAAAATGTTGGTGATCAAACAACGCCAATTCTTCCAACACCAAAGGCGTGGCTTCACGCGGGGAATGGGGGAGTGCGTCCCGTTTTTGGTAATAATCAGAAAGCCCGCCTTCTTTAATCATTTGGGAGACCGCCAAACAGCCCGCACAACACATTGCGCGCTCTTCTCCATTAATTTCAATCTTCAAATCCACATCGGGCGCAATGGCTAATCCGCAGTGATAACAATGCATAAAATGTTCCACAAAAAATGCTTTAAAAATCCACGGTCAATTGAAAAAAATTTCCAGTTGACCGCGGAATTTTAAATGGTTTTTCCCTTCTTTTTCCTTAAAATGGCGCTTATGAAGCATTTAACCATTCTGGGGGCAACGGGCTCCATCGGGAAAAGCACCTTAAACGTGGTGCGCCACAATCCCAATGATTTTCGCGTTTTCGCGCTTTGTGCTTTCCGCAACGCCCCTTTGTTGGCGCAACAAATTGACGAATTTGCCCCGCCCTTTGCCGCTATTGCCACCGAAACATTGGCAAAAGAGGTTTACAAAAATTTAAAAAAACCTGCCTCCACCCAAATTTTGTGGGGGGAAGAAGCGCTTTCTATTCTTGCCACGCACCCTGAAACCGAAGGCGTGGTGGCGGCGATTGTGGGGGCTGCTGGCTTAAAACCCACGATTGCCGCAGCCCAATGTGGCAAAAGCATTTTTTTGGCAAATAAAGAAGTTTTGGTGATGGCAGGTGCCTTGTTTTGCGAAGCCGTCCAAAAATACCACGCCAGAATTTTTCCGGTGGATTCCGAACACAACGCCATTTTTCAAAGCCTTCCACAAGACTTTCGCTGTTGTTGTGACCCCTTCCCCGCTGAAAAAATTCTTCTCACCGCCTCGGGTGGCGCGTTTTTGCATAAAAATTGGGAAGAATTAAAAAAAGTCACTCCCCAAGAAGCGAGCTCTCACCCCAATTGGCAAATGGGGCAAAAGGTGACGGTGGATTCGGCAAGTTTAATGAATAAGGGTTTAGAGGTGATTGAAGCGTTTTGGCTCTTTTCTTGTAAAACAACGCAAATTGAAGTCCTCATTCACCCGCAAAGCATTGTGCATTCCGGCGTGCATTTTAAAGATGGCTCGTTCATTGCAGAAATGGGCAACCCCAATATGCAAACGCCCATTGCGCACGCTTTGGCACAAAGTTTAAGCCCCCCAAAACGCCTTCATTCAGGCGTTGCCCCGCTTAATTTATGCCAAATGTCCCCTTTGGAATTTTTCCCGCCCGATACCGCACGCTTTCCCAATTTAAGCCTTGCTTTTGAAGCTTTGAAAATGGGGGGCACAGCGCCAGCAGTTTTAAACGCCGCCAATGAAGTGGCAGTGGACTTATTTTTAAAAGGGCGCATTTTGTTTACGGATATTCCCCGCATCAATCGTTTTGTGCTGGAAAAAATAAAAGTGGAAGCCCTTCACCATTTAGAGCAAATTTTTGAAGTAGACCACCTTGCACGCCAAGAGGCAAAAGACTTTGTCATTCAAAATCCGCGGTGAACACCACAAAATTTTAAAAAAAATAGTGTGTTCACCGTGGAAATTTGAGTCTAAGCTTGGGTATACCAAACGCCGCGGGTTTTCCCGTGTTGGATTAAACGATTTTGTCCAACCAAACGCGCAAGGTGTTTTTTAAGGGTGTTGACATTTGCGCCGGTTAATTGAGCCAATTCAGAAATGGTGGCGCGATTGTGCGTTTCAAAAACCGCCATAATTTTGGCGGAAACTTCCGGTAAATCCAGATGCGGCAAGGGCTGCGTTTCAACGCGTTCCAATTGGTGTTCCAAGCGCGTTTTTTGTTTGTGCAAGGTTTGAAAGAAAAACATCAGCCACGGTTCATAATTGGGCGTGGTGTTCAAGGTGATTTGCGTTTCTCTTAACGCGCGATAATAAGCTTCTTTATTTTCTTCAATAATGGATTCCATTGAACTATAAGGCACGTAAGCATAACCGGATTTCAACAACAAGAGATTGGTTAGAGCGCGCGAAAGCCGACCGTTTCCGTCTTGGAAAGGATGAATCGCCAAAAAACGCACCACAAAAACGCCGATGACGATTAACGGATGATGAAAAGAATCCGCCAAGTTTTGATTCGTCCAACGAATCAATTCCTGCATTTTGAACGGGGTTTCAAAAGGAGTGGCGGGTTCAAAAACCACGCCCAAGGCTTTGCCTTTTTGATCATAAGTTGCAATCGCATTGGCAATTTTTTTGTATTCGCCTTTGTGTTTTTCATCTTTGGCAGAATAGCCCAACAAAATTTGGTGCAACTGTTTGATGTGATTTTCAGTCAGCGGAATCCATTCCCAAGATTCAAAAATCGTCTCCATTAATCGGGCATAACCCGCAACTTCTTCTTCGTCTCGGTTAGCAAAAGAGGCTCGCCCCACTTGGGACAAAAGCGCTTCCACTTCTTGATTGGAAAGCCGATTGCCTTCAATGCGGTTTGAAGAACCCACGCTTTCAATCGTGGCAACTTTTTTCAATCCCCGCAATTTTTCAGGCGAAATTTTCCCCAAAAGTTTCCAATTGCCTTTGAATTCATCCAACTGCGCAATGAGATTGAGCATTGGATGGGTGATTTGAATAAGCCCATTTTCCACAACAACACCCGATTAGACCCAATAAGACCCAATCATAAGCTCTTTTGAATTTTCGCGCTTGGCTACGGTTTTTTTAATAATGCCGAGAAACGTTATTCCTCGCTGTGCGAAAAATCTCCTGCACAAAAAACGAGATTCTTTGCTCGCTTTTGCGAGCTCAGAATGACGGATTTTTTTCTCAAAATGACAGATTTTTTTGTGTGCGCGGGAAATAACGGGAAAACTTTTTGTGTGCAAGGAATGGCGAAATGTTTTCCGCGGTGAACCTTGAAAAAATTTAAAGCTTTACCGTGGAAGAGATTGAGGAAAAATGAAAAGTTGCTCGATAAGCCGGGTTCTGTGCGATTTTTTAAAATCGTGGCAATCATTCCTCTAAACCTTGGATTACTCCAAGATTTCAGCGACCTACCCGAAAACAACGCGGGCCACGTTTTCGTTTTCTGTTTGGTCTTGCTGCAAATGGGGTTTACCCTGCCGCGAATGTCACCACCCGCGCGGTAGGCTCTTACCCTGCCGTTTCACCCTTACCTGTGCTTAAAAAAGCCATCGGCGGTTTATTTTCTGTGGCACTTTCCGTCACCTTCGTTTTGAAAAACTTATAGTGCGCGGCCGTTAGCCGCCATTTTGCCCTGTGCAGCCCGGACTTTCCTCCCGCTTTTTAAAAAAGCCAGCGATTGCCTGAGCAACTTTTCAAAAAGAATTATAAATAAAAAAATCCCAAGCTAAACTTGGGATTTTTTCTTTAATTTTAAAAAAACCTATTTCTTTTCTGCGGCTTTGACTTGATTTTTGTCTTCCGCCAAGAGTAAATCCAACAATTCGTTTAAGTGCTTGGAAGCTTCTTCCATCTTCAATAAATTTTCCAAAGCTTGGGTTTCGTTGCCGGAAAGGTGATATTCGCAGGATTTTTGCCCGTAATCGTGCACGTGCTGGTGCGGCAATTCCATTTGGCGGAAGGAAGAATATTTTTGAAAATTCTTTGCGCTGTCGCCTTGGTAATACCACATTCCAAAGGGGCATTGATGCACATCGTGCAAGTGTTCGCCAAATTCTCCCGTAAGCCCCAAAAAGTTGCGGTAAACGCTCAATTTGTAAATCAAATGGTCTAACTTCAACACGTTAAACAAGCCGTGGTGCATTGCTTTAAAAATGGAAAGGCTCATTTTGGTGTCTTGGCTCACAATGTCGCGGATAAGATCCGAAGTGGTTTCGCTTTCGTGCAAAAACACCTTGGCGCGTGAAGCAGAATCCATCACCTGAGAATGCGTTTCCGCCGTGCCTTTGGAAATTGCCAAGACCAAATTGGAAATTTCCCCCGTGGCTTGACCGGTGCGCTCCGCCAATTTTCGCACTTCATCGGCGACCACCGCAAAACCTCTGCCGTGTTCGCCCGCGCGCGCAGCTTCAATGGCGGCATTCAACGCCAATAAATTGGTTTGGTCTGCAATTTCTTTAATCAGCTGCACAAAGCCTTTGATGTGTTCAGAATGCTGGCTGAGTGTGTCCATATGGGAAGCGGTGGCGTTTTGGTCTTCCCACGTTTGGCGAAAACTGCTGGTGACAGAATGCAAAGCGTTGATGGCTTCATCCAAGCTTGCAGAAGATTCTTTGGCGATGTCGTAACCCGTTTTTAAGCGACTGGGCAATTCGGAAACGGCATTGCGAAAAGCCGGTAAGTGTTCAAAAGATAACCTCATCACGCCGGAACACTGGGATAAATCGGCTTTTGCCGCTAAGGAATCGCGATGTTTTGCCACTTCGTTGCGCATCACTTGCACGTGTTTTTCCAACTCTGCAATTTCTTTTTCTAAGCGCGCGTTTTTGTGGCGTAATTGTTCTATTTCGTGTCGGTCTCCACCAAAGAACATTTCACACTCCCTCGCATAGGAAAGATAAAAAATAGCGTTATCTTACACGCAAAAAACCCAAAAAGGCATTTTGATTTTGAGAAAAATCCACGATCAAAGCTTGAAAATTTTGAAAAGTTTTTAAACCTGACCGTGGATTTTTTTAAGCTTTGATTTTTTCCTCAAAATGCCTTTCAAACGCAAGGTGGCGTTGGCGTAAAGCTTCATCCGGTTTTTCCAAAAGGCTCACGATAACGGCAGAAATCACCGCAAACACAAAGCCGGGCAAAATTTCGTATAAACCCAAAAAAGCAAAATGCTTCCACACCACCACTGTGATGGCGCCAGTGAGCATTCCGCACAATGCGCCGTTTCGGGTTAAAGGCGACCAAAAAAGGGATAAGACAATCACCGAACCAAAGGCTGCGCCAAATCCCGCCCACGCGTAACTCACCATTGTTAAGACGCGAGAATCGGGGTCTAAGCTAATCAAAATGGCAATTAAAGAAACAAAGGCGACCATCAACCTGCCCACCCAGATTAATTCGTTGTGGGTGGCTGTTTTGCGCAAGAAATTCCTGTAAAAATCTTCCGTTAAGGCGCTGGAACACACCAACAATTGGCAAGATAATGTGCTCATCACAGCCGCCAAAATCGCCGCCATCATCACACCCACCCACCACGGGTTGAAAATTTTATTGGCTAATTCTATAAACACCATCTCGGCGTTACCTTGCACCACCGAGGCTTGTTCGGGGTAGACGGCAAAATAAATCACGCCAACCATTCCAATTGCCACCGCGGCAAAAAGGCAAATCGTCATCCACGCCATCCCAATGCGTCTTGCAGAGGGCATTGTTTTGACTGAATCCGCTGCCATAAAACGCACCAAAATATGCGGCTGACCAAAATACCCCAAACCCCACGCCAAGGCGGAAACCACCCCCACCCCGGAAGTGCCGCTTAAAAAATCCAACTGTTTAGGGGAAAAGAAGCTTTGCCAATTCACGCCTTCCGGAATGCCGCTGTTGACCGCCCACAAAGCGGATAAAACGGTAAACACCAATGCGAAAAACATCAAAGAGGCTTGAATGGCATCCGTCCAGCTCACCGCCAAAAATCCGCCGATTAAAACGTAAGTGATGGTGCATAAGGCGCTCACATAAATAGCTTGGGTATAGGTGATAGAAAACATATTACTAAACAACCTTGCGCCCGCCACAATGCCGGATGCGCAATAGATGGTGAAAAAAACCAGAATCACCACGGCGCTCACAACACGCAAAATGTGTTTTTCATCGTTAAAACGCTGCGCAAAAAAATCCGGTAAGGTTAAGGCGTTTTCGGTCATTTCGGTATAAAGGCGCAAACGCGCAGCAATAAAACGCCAATTTAAATAAGCACCGATGATTAAACCGATGGCAATCCAGCTTTCCGCAATGCCGGACAAAAACACCGCGCCGGGTAAACCCATCAACAGCCACGCGCTCATATCGGAAGCGCCCGCAGAAAGCGCCGTCACCACTGCGCCCAAGCGCCTTCCGCCCAAAATATAATCGTCAAAATTAGCGGTGGCGCGATATCCCCAACCGCCCACAACCAACATCACCAACAAATACAAGCCAAAGGTAGAAAGTAAAGCAATATTCATTTTTTCTCTTCTTTTAAAATGCGCACTTCGCGTTGCGGAAACGGCATCGCCACCCCATTTTTTTGGAAGCTTTGCCAAATATGATGATTGATGTTGGAAGAGAGCACCGCTGTGCCGTTTTCCGGGTCATTAATCCAAAAACTCAAATTTAAAACAATGGCGCTTTCCCCAAAGTTGGAAAGCAACACCAAGGGTTCTGGCGTTTTTAAAACGCGCGATTCTTTTAACGCGGCTTCTGCCATCAGGCGCGATGCCAAATCCACATCGCTTCCATAAGCAATGCCCACCTCCACGCTCACTTTTAATAAAGAATCGCTCAACGTTTTGTTTTGCACAATATTGCTCACCAAAATTTCATTAGGGATGATGATTTCTTCCCCATTGGCGGTTTTTAAGACGGTAAACCGCGTGGTGATGTGCGTCACCTTCCCCGTTAAGCCATTTACCGAAACCAAATTCCCAATTTGAATGGAGCGCTCCAACAAAATGATGAAACCTGAAACATAATTGCTGGCGATTTTTTGAAAACCAAAGCCCAACCCTACGCCCAACGCGCCTGTAAAGACCGAGAGCGCGGTCATATTGATTCCCAAAATGGACAAACTCACCAAGCCCGCCACCACCCAAAAAAAGGCTTTCACCACGCGCGCGCCCACAATTCTTGCGCTCATATCCCACGTTTTAAAGCCCATCAGGCGTTTTTCTAATAAAGCAGAAAAACACAAAGAAACCACCAAGGTTAAAAACACCATCAACACGCCGTTGATAAAGCGCCACAAGGAAAAACGGTTTTCCCCAACGGATAAGGCGATGGAATCTAAACTTTCTGCCAAAATCGGGGCAATGCCGGTGATGAACAACGCCACCCACAACCACATTGAAAACACAATGATTTTTTCAGAAGCGCTTAAAAAAGCGTTGTGGGGAAAGGCGTAGCGCATCATCCACACCACGGCACGCACGAAAATGAAAGCAAAAAACAAATAAAAAAGCACTTCCACCAAAGAAAAAGGCTTTTGTATTTTTTGTAAAATCAAAAAGGAAAGCCCCAAAAAAAACAAAGCGCACAGGGGAAACAAAAAGCGCGCATAACGTCCCATTCTGGGTTGGCGGCGCAGAAAAAGAGCGCTGATGAAGGCAAAAAGCAAGGCACAAACCAAAGCAATGCCTTGAAAGAGAAAAACCTCTTTCCACCATTCCAATTGCCATAAAGGGAGATGGGCGAATTGCTGAAAATCCATCGCGACTAAAAATAAAAAAGAAGCGATTTTAAAGCAAAATCCACGGTAAACCGGTTTAAATTTTCAAAATTCTGCCCCGTTTACCGTGGATTTTTTAAGCTTAATATTCCACTTGCACGGACAAAAAGGCGTTTAGCCCCGGCGCGTTGTAAGGATAGCGTTTACTGGAAAAAACGCCCGCCAACGCCAATTCATAACGTTTATCCAAAACATTATTCACGCGCAAATTGAATTTTGTTTTTTTGGAAAAGCGATATTCCCCGAAAACATTCAAAAGTCCAAAGCCGGCAAGCTTATTTTTTTCAAGGTGATCGTCAAAGCGTTTGCCCATTAAAAAGAGTTCGCTTCCCAACAAAAACAGCCCAAAATCGTAAGCCGCGCCGGTTTTAAAGGAATGTTGCGCGCGCCTACCCAAAAATTTTTTCGTTTTTTGGTCTTTGGCGTTCAAAAAATCGTAGTTGAAAAAGCTTTTCCAGCTTGCGTATTCCCCATTCCACGAAAGAGAAGCGCCTTTAATCTTGGCGCGCGCGATATTTTGATTGCTGCTAATAAAGGTGATTGGATCAGAGGCGTAGCCAATTAAATCGTTGATGCGTTGTTGAAAAACGGTCAGCGAAAAACGATTATTTTCCTTTTCCCACAAAAGCGCCGCTTCCACATTCTTGGATTTTTCCGGTTTTAAATCGGGGTTAGCAACCCAAAACCAAGACGGATTTTCCAAATAAAGTTCATACAAAGAAGGCGCGCGAAAAGCCGTGCCATAGCCCAAACGAAAACGCCAATTTGGGAAAAAAGTGTAGGCATAAGCCGCATTAAAGGTGGTGTGTTGTTTGTAGACGGAATGATCATCTAAGCGCGCATTGAGTTGCCAAGCGTGTTTTCCCCATTCCCCATTCCAGCCCAAAACACCCGCCACATTGCGGGGGGAAGCAATGTCACGCGCAGTTTTAAATTTCCCCTGTTCTTTTTGAAATTCCAAAAGCGCCAAAAATTCGCCCAAAGGTAAATTTAAATTGTTCTGCCAAGAAAAAAGAGCGCGATTGGATTGCAGTAAATCCCCCTCTGGGCTGTATGCATTGAAATTTCTTTGTTGATCTAAACTTCCACTCAAACGCACCAAACTTTTCCAAAACGCGTTTTCGTGCCGGGCATAAATTTGCCCAATGCTGTTTTGGAAAGTTCCCCGATCATCAAAATTTCCGTTTGGGGGAAATGAGCCGCTATCGTAACGCGCTGCCCCTTCTTGATGATGAAGACGCGCGCCCATTTCAAAACCCTCAAAAGGCAAAATGGAAAAAGCGGCGGAAACACCCGTATTGTAAAACCCGTCTTTATCCGCATCTTTTCCTTTGGCATAACGTTGGGCAGAAAAACCGCTTGTGCCCTCATTTTGAATGCTGAATTTCCCGCGCAAAAGCGCATTGCCACCTGACAAATCAGCTGCAAGTTGGTGGGTGTTTTCCGAGCCCCACCCCAGAAGTCCACGTGTGGAAAAACCTTCTTCAATCGGGCGACTGATGAAATGCACCACTCCGCCCACAGCATTGGCGCCGTAAAGGGAAGAAGCGTTTCCTTTTAAAATTTCTACGCGCGCAATGTCAAAAGGCGACAAAAAACGCAAAAGCGAGCCGCTTAAATCCACCGAAGAATTCAAGGGCACGCCATCCAACAAAATGAGGGTGTGATTAGAATTCGTGCCACGCAAAAATAAACTTTGCGCAGTGCCGCGCGGACCACTGCTTGTGGTTTGCACGCCCGATTCTTGGTTTAAAAGATCCACCGCGCTGACCGCACCTTTTCTTAAAATGCCTTCTTGGTTGATCACGGAAACATCCGATAAAGACGAAGAAAGCGCTTTTTCTTGGCGCGTGGCGGTGACTTCAATGGTCGGGAGCACCCATTCCGGAACTTCTTGCGCTTCAAGCGCAAACGAAAAAACGCCCAAAAGGGCGCAACTGATTGATTTCATTAAAAAACTCCTTTTCCCGCATCCCCGCAGGAAGAAAAAAGTAAACAGGTCCCAAGGCCGGTATCCGGGCTACAAAGTTTTGACGCATCGCCTTCCCAGTTTCCCAGTGGCATTGTGATGCGCCCGCACTTTTTCACCGTTGCGGGGGCAGCAGCGGATTTCAACCGCTTTCCCGTTTAACGGGGTTGATTGCTCAACTCCGCACCTTGCGCGCGGCATTGTAAGGGTTTTCCACGGTAAACCCTAAAAAATTTTGAAAAAAAACAAAAGCTTCACCGTGGATTTTTCAAAAAAATTTAAAAAAGAAGCCTTGAAAAAGGAAGATTCCGTCCTTACCATTAGCACTCGTTGAATTGGAGTGCTAACTCAGTCAATTTTTTTGTGTTCATTTTTTGGAGAAAAAACGATGAAAATTCGTCCTTTGCACGATCGTGTGATTGTGAAACGTTTGGAAGCCGAGCGCACCACCGCTTCCGGCATTGTGATCCCGGATACAGCCGGCGAAAAACCGGATCAAGGGGAAGTGTTGGCGGTGGGTCCGGGCAAACGCGACACCAACGGTCAATTGGTGAAACCGGATGTGAAAGCTGGTGACAAAGTCTTGTTCGGCAAATACGCGGGTCAAACGGTCAAAGTGGATGGCAACGAAGTATTGGTGATGCGCGAAGAAGACATTATGGGCGTGTTGGAAGCTTAATTTAAAATTCATTTTTGGAGAAAAATAATGGCAGCAAAAGATGTGAAATTTGGCGATTCCGCCCGTTCCAGAATGGTTGACGGCGTGAATATTTTGGCAGATGCCGTGAAAGTGACCTTGGGTCCCAAAGGCAGAAACGTGGTGTTGGAACGCTCTTACGGTGCGCCCACGGTGACCAAAGACGGCGTTTCCGTGGCCAAAGAAATTGAATTAAAAGACAAATTCGCCAATATGGGCGCGCAAATGGTCAAAGAAGTCGCCAGCAAAACCTCGGATATCGCAGGCGATGGCACCACCACCGCAACCGTCTTGGCGCAATCCATTGTGCGCGAAGGGATGAAATATGTCGCCGCTGGAATGAACCCAATGGATTTAAAACGCGGCATTGATAAAGCAGTCGCCGCCACCATTGAAGAATTGAAAAAAATCTCTAAGCCTTGCGAAACGGCGAAGGAAATTGCGCAAGTGGGCTCTATTTCCGCCAACTCCGATGAAGACATTGGGCAAATCATCGCCAACGCAATGGAAAAAGTGGGTAAAGAAGGCGTCATCACGGTGGAAGACGGCAAATCTCTTGCCAACGAATTGGACGTGGTGGAAGGAATGCAGTTTGACCGCGGCTATCTTTCCCCTTATTTCATCAACAACGCCGACAAACAACAAGCCATTTTGGAAAATCCTTATGTGTTGTTGTTTGATAAAAAAATCTCCAACATCCGCGATTTGTTGCCGGTGTTGGAACAAGTGGCGAAAGCCTCGCGCCCGTTGTTGATTATCGCTGAGGATGTGGATGGCGAAGCCTTGGCTACCTTGGTGGTAAACAACATTCGCGGCATTTTAAAAACCGTGGCGGTGAAAGCCCCGGGCTTTGGGGATCGCCGCAAAGCGATGTTGGAAGACATCGCCATTTTAACCGGTGGCACCGTGATTTCTGAGGAAACCGGTCTATCCTTAGAAAAAGCCACCTTGAAAGATTTGGGCGAAGCCAAACGCGTGGAAATTGCCAAAGAAAACACCACCATTATTGATGGCAACGGCGCTGCGGAAGACATTCAAGCGCGCGTGAAACAAATTCGCGTGCAAATTGAAGAAGCCACTTCCGATTACGACAAAGAAAAACTGCAAGAACGCGTGGCAAAATTAGCCGGCGGCGTGGCAGTCATCAAAGTGGGCGCAGCCACCGAGGTGGAAATGAAAGAGAAAAAAGCCCGTGTTGAAGATGCGTTGCACGCCACACGCGCCGCCGTGGAAGAAGGGGTCGTCCCCGGAGGCGGTGTGGCGCTTCTGCGCGCGCGCGCCAATTTGAATTTAAAGGGCGACAACTCCGACCAAGAAGCCGGCATCAAAATTGTCTTGCGCGCGATGGAACAACCCTTGCGCGAAATCGTTGCCAACGCGGGGGATGAACCTTCCGTGGTGGTCAATGAAGTGGTCAAAGGCAAAGGCAATTACGGCTACAACGCCGCCACTGGCGAATACGGCGACTTGGTTTCTATGGGCGTTTTAGACCCCACCAAAGTCACGCGTTCCGCCTTGCAAAACGCGGCCTCCGTGGCGGGCTTAATGCTCACCACCGATTGTATGGTGGCGGAATTGGTGGAAGACAAACCCGCTTCCCCCGCAATGCCCGATATGGGTGGAATGGGCGGAATGGGAATGGGAATGTAATTTCCCCTTTTTTCCATTTAAAAAACCCGACTGCGGTCGGGTTTTTGTTTTTTAAATCCACGGTGAACAAAGATTTTTTTTGAAAATTTTTGAAGGTTCACCACGGAAAATTACTGATTCAACCGTTCCACCCAAATGTGGCGCGCCACGCTGATTTCTAAAGCAATTTCCATTTCGTCCGTTAAAATCACCGGCATTGGACGGCGTTGCAATACTTTCAATTCGCAATCCGCCACCAACCCGTAAGCGTGCAATTGTTCGCGTTCTATGGCGGGCAACTCTTCGCCAAAACTTTTTAAGCGCGCTTTTTCGCCTTTGGGAATAAAAGCCAAAGGAATGCTGGCATTTTTCATCGTTTTTTCCATTCTATTTAAGAAACATTTTCATTCTACTCTTTTTTCAAAAACGAAAGGCGCTTTGGCTTACAATCTTTTTATTCAAAAATAGGAGCACAAAATGCGTCTTTTCCTTTTGTTTTTTCTGGGTTTTTTTAACCTTGGCTTTGCCCAAGAAAATCTTGATAACGTGCCGCCCCCGCCTGCCATCAGCGAGGACGATTTGTTGAGCGAGGCAGAAGTCAACATCATCCAACAGGAAGGCGCGCGCGTTGAAGAATACCGCAAAGGCGGAAAACTTTATTGGGTGAAGGTGACGCCCGCCAACGCCCCCGCTTATTATTTGGTGGATTTTCGCGGGGAGGGACGCTTTGCACCGCTTCCTCATTGGGTCTTAATCAGCTGGTAAATGGCGCGCTTTCCCCTTCGTGCGCCTACGTTTAGCGCCCACGCGCGCTTCGTTTCAACGGAAAATCTTTTTTTGTGGCTGCAAATGGGCGCGTTGATTTTTTTAAAACGCCCTTTTTTTTGGCTTTTTTTAACGCTTTTTCCCCTTGCCCTTTTTTATTCTTCTTTTTTTCTTCCTCCCATTTTTTATTTTTTTATTCTCATTCTTTTACCCAATATTTGGAGCATTTATTTACAATTTGCTTTTTTTGTTGCCCAGAATAAACCCATTCGCTTCAAAAAAAGTTTTGATTTTTTATTGTTTTTAATTATAAACAGTTTTTCCATTCTGTTTTTATTTTTGTTTTATTTTACCTTGATTTTAAAACCAGAAGAATTGACCCAAATTTTCCTTCTTTTATTTTTGCAAATTTTTATTTTATTTTTATTCGTTTTTTTGTTTTTTTTGTTTTTTTCTTTTTCTCCTCTTTTAATTTTTAATCAAAAAATGGAACTTTTTTCTGCCATTTATTTTTCCATTTTGGCGATTTTTAATAATTGGAAAATTTTTGCTCTTTTATTTTTATTTTGCTTACTTTTTTTATTACTCTCTATTTTAACCGCTGGATTAGGCGTTTTAATTATTCTCCCCATTTTATCCGGAACGTTTTGCGCCGCTTATGAAGATCTTTTTTAAAAAGGAATGAAAATGAATGAAACCACAATTTCAAAAAAAATAAAACAATTTAAAAAAATCAAACGCTTAGGCATTTTGGGTGGCACATTTAACCCCGTACACGCCGGGCACTTTGCACTTGCTTATTCCGCTTTCAAAATTTTAAAATTAAATCGCCTTTTATTCATTCCCAACGGCAACCCGCCACATAAAGATAAACCTTTCATTCCTTCTTATCAACGCTTCAAAATGTTAAAATTGGCAATGCGCAATAAACCCTATTTTTCATTAGATGATTTTGAATTGAAAAATAAAAAAATAAGTTATACCTTACACACCTTAAATTATATTCGTTGTTTTTACCCTTTTCCAAAACCGCTTTATTTTTTATTGGGAATGGATTCGTTTTTAAATTTAAATCAATGGCATCAATTTGAAAAATTATTTTGTTACGCGCATTTTGTGGTCTTTACGCGCCCCCATTATTTTTTTGAAAATGCGCCAAACGAAATTTTAAAAGAATTGGAAAAAAGAAAAAACAGCATTTTGCATTCTCAACAACACCCTTCTGGCGATATTCTTTTGATACCCTCAACAGAATGGGATATTTCATCCACCACCCTGCGCCAATATTTTCAAAACCCCATTGCCAACACTTTGTTTTTAAATAAACAAGTGGAAAAATTTATTTTAAAAAACAAAGTTTATATTCCACGGTAAACCCAAATTTTTTTTGAGTTCACCGTGGAAAAATAGATGCACCCATCCATTTTTTAAATTCTTCCTTGTTCATCATTTTTTCTCTTCCATTTTCATAACAATGTATGTGCCAATTTTCGCCTTTAAAAATGGGAATATAGAAAATATAGCCTGTTTTTAAACTCGCGTATTGATAAGCAGATTTTAAGGCTTTGATTTTGTTTTTATATTCCTCCCCAAAAACACCTTTTCCTTCAAGACTTTTCACTTCAAAAATATGCACCCTTTCTTGCTTATCTTTAAAAATAAAATCAGGGAAACTTGTGCGTTTTTGGGTATCGTAATACTCATATTTAATATTAGAATGTTGAATAAAATTTTTGCCAAAGAGATAAACCTTTTCTCCATTTATTTCTATACTTTTACAACTTTGTTTTAAACTTTTGAGAATATCGCCCCATTCTTTTTCTGCTTTGCTATCCATTCCAAATTCATCGTTTTCACTTGCCCAAATCCAATTTTCCGAATGAAATTTAAAGTCTGTTTCACCGTAAAAACTATATACATCGTTGCGCAATTCCACTTCTTGCACGCTTAAATTGTTTGCGTAATCTTCCACAATGGCTTTCACCCTTCTTTGAATAGCGTCCAAATTCGCAACAAACACGAAAAAATCCTCATCATTTTTCACGTATTCCGCATATTTTTGTTTTAATTTTTCATCGCTTTTGTTGATTTTTTTAAAGCTTTCAAAAACGGATTCAAGATAATCCGCGCTTTCATCTAAGCAATCCAAAATATCAATCTCTGCACAGGGCACTTCGTGGTAAAGGGTGATTTTAAACGGGCGAAACTCTTTCACAATTTCATTGGTGGAAAAATCCCACATATCCCCGCCACCAAAAAGATTTCCTTGCCCTTTTAACCATACCTTTTTTGGCTTTTCTGCCGGAGGGTGAACGCCCCACACCACGGCTTGGTTAAAAATTTTTCTGCTTTCTTCATCCAATTTTTCAAAAAAGCCCAAGGCGGGGTTGCGCCTTACTCTACCAATGACTTGTTTATCCAATTGCTTACTTTGGGAATCTCGCACTTGGTAGAGCATACACGCCCGAGGCATATCAAAACCTTCGGTGATCACCATTTTGAAAATCACCACATCAATGAAGGAATCATTTTCTTTCACGTAATGTTGCCAAAGGGCTTTGTTTTTCACCTTACTTAGCCGGCTGTTGCTTTCATAATCCCCTTCTTTTTCCACAAAATACACCCACTGCAAGCCCTTTTCTTCCACCACCCTTTTGATTAATGGCGCTTCCTCCTTCGCCTTCTTTTCATTTGAAATTTGCACAATAAAACACGGGCGAATCCCTTGTTTAAGATACACCTGCCTTTGTTTTTTAAACATCTCTAAGGCTTTATTCAAATCTTCTTCTAAATTTTCTTGGCTTTCTTCAAATTTAACTCGCTTGATTAAACCGGCTTCCTCCGCTTCGCGCTCTTCTATGCACACGTCCGCTTCGTTTTTGGGCGTGGCGGAAAAGTGAATGGTTTGGGAAAAATAGCCATTTAATTCGTTTTCCAAATTGTTTGTTTTGATGTGCGCTTCATCGCGCACAAGAATGATTTTCTTTCCCTTCTTGTTGCAATCTTCCAAAAAGCGCAACAAAGTTTTTTCTTTGTAAATACGGCTGGATTTGGTGTATTGATTGCTGGGCAAAACATAAACATTCGCGCTTTCATCAATGTGCAAACTATATTCCGTGTTTTTGGCGTTTTTTGCTCCGCTTTCAATGAGCAAAGGTTTTAAGCGCGGGCAAATACATTTGTCTGCCAATTCTTTAAAACGTTCAAAATTTTGTTCGGCAAGCTTTGCCTTAGAAAGAGTGGAAACCAAAAAAATCGTGTTGTTTTCTTCTTTGAATACCGCATCCATCAAATGCGCCATCATCCTTGTTTTTCCACTGCCCGTGGGCGCTTTAAAGGTGATTTCCTCTTTTTTGCTTTTCACCAATGCCAACAAGGCTTCCACCGCATTTTCTTGTAATTCCAAAGCTTCCGGGGTCATTTTTCTTTCCCTTCCAAGTGCTTACAAGTGGGCTCAAAATTTTCACAAACCCATTCTATTTTTTTTCTTCTTCCCTCTTCATCTTCTGCAAAGGCTAAGCCGTAACAGTGTTCATCAATGGCGGCAAAAATGTGTTTATCGTTATCAGGCCGTTCTTGGATGTTGTAAACCGCTAAACCATCGCCATAAGGAGTATTGTTTTTCAGCCACTCAAAGCTCTTGTCTCCGTTGTAACATTCCCCACTCATCACGCGCTTTAAGCGCTTGGTGGTGACGTCCTTGGCAATGCCTTCTGGATTGCGCTCGGTTATTTCATTGTTGGTGACCAGAATGCACAACCTTTTTCCGCCATCTTCGCGGTTGAGTTCCATTGTGGCGTGGGCGGTTGTGCCACTGCCTGCAAAAAAATCCAAGATGATTTCTTGCTGCAAAGCTTCACCAGCCTGCGATTCTGAATCGCCCCCCCCCCGCAAATCCATCGGTGGAATGCATTATGATTTCTTTTATAAAATTCACGCCCTTGGGATAGCTAAAAGCCTCCCCCAACCCCAAGGATAAAAGTTCTTTTGTTGCACTTTGATTCATAAATTCATTATCTACAAACATTAAAGAATCAAAAGTTTTTTGACGGGTCTTTAATTCTTTTAAATAACGTTTGTAAATAAAGCCCCTTTCATTGTCTTTATGTTCTTTTTTAAAACAAATATGCCCCTCATCAATGTGTTTTTGCATAGTGCTTTGAGAAAAACGCCAAAACCTGCCATTAGTCGGATAATCTTCTTTGCCAGTATAGGGATTTTTCACCACAAAATAACCTGTTTTTATATCACCACTTTTTGCAGTAGGGTCGCTAGAAACCCACGCACCATTTGGGTCGTTATCGGGATTTTTATAGCCACTTAAATCTTTTTCACCGCCTAAAAGATTAATATTTTCTTTATTTTTTGCATAACAAAATAAGAATTCGTGCTGATAATTCACACCCGTTTTTGCATCATTGGTTGTGCTTTTTGTTTTGCGGATAAAATCCGCCACAAAATTTTCCTCTCCAAACACCTCGTCAAAAAGCCCTTTCACATACCTTACCCACAAAATCTGTGGATAAGTCCGTATTCTCCAAACACCTCGTCAAAAAGCCCTTTCACATACGCTTGGTTGCGGTCGTCTATGCTGCAAAAGATCACTCCCTCTTCCTTTAAAAGCGCCTTTGCCAAATGCAACCTTGGGTAAAGCATAGAAAGCAGATTGTCCCTTGTGATGGCGTTTTCATAATTGGTTTGGGCAAACTCGCCCATATCATCCTTACCATAAGGTGGATCAATGTAAATCACCTTGATTTTTTTGCGGTAAGTAATCAAAAGATTTAAAAGCGCGGGGTAATTGTCCCCAATGATCAATTGGTGGGTGAGCCCTTCTGGGCTAAGCGGCGCAAAGCTTAAAGCCTCATCCTTTGCCAAAAACTTCACCCTTCTATCGCTTTTTTCAAGACGCACATCAAAATGAAAACCGGTGCGCTTTAAGGTTGTGCCCAACGCCCCCAATTTCAAAACCTCGCTTTTGGATTGCGCCTTTTCTATGAGACTCTTCAAAAATTCCTTGTTTTCACATTCCAAAATGCCATCGCAATAACGCTTTTCTAAGGTGGCAATTTGTTCCTCTTTTAAATCTTGTAACGATTGACCCATTTCACTTTCCTTTTTTTAAAAAAATTGCCGTTCACCGTGGAAAAATCACCGATACACATTTTTTCGGTGCGCAATTTACATCTCCTCTTCCACTTCTTGGCTCAGCTGTTCACGCCGTGCTGGGGACATTTTTTGCATTCTTTGGTAAGTGGGCGTGCATTCATAAGGCACAAATTCTTCTGTTTTTTGTAATTCAAAGCGCAGGTTTTTTTGCATTTTGAGCAGGGCTTTGATCGCCTCAAACAAGTTTTCGCCCGCATTTTCCACTGTAAGAATAAATCTCATCGCGCCCTCCTTTTTTCTCCATTACCCCTTATTTTATTCCTCGCTTTCCACGGTAAACCCAATTTTTTTTGAGTTGACCGTGGAAAAATCAAAGTCCCGTGTGTTCTTCTAAGCCAAGGTAAAGATTCATCGTTTGCACGGCAGCGCCGGATGCCCCTTTTCCCAGATTATCCAAGCGGCTCATCAGCACAAAATGTTCTCCTTGGGAAAGGAGCGCCAAATCCACAAAATTGGAATGCTTGTTGGCTTCCACCGCCCAAAAAGGCTCTTTTAAGTCCAAAGGCAAAACACGGATGAAATTTTCGTTTTGGTAATAGTTTTCCAAAATGGCGTGGATTTGGGATGCGGAAAAATTCTCTTTAAAATCAAGTGGATTTAAAAAAACCGAGACGCTTAACCCCTGAAACCAATTGCCCACAATCGGCAAAAATGTAGGCGCGTGTTCTAAACCAGAAAACAACTTCATTTCCGGCAAATGTTTGTGCGCCAAATGGAGCGCATAAGGGCGGGCGGGTTTTAAATGGAGGGGCAGCGGATTTTCTTCATATTCCTTAATCATTTTTTTGCCGCCCCCGGAATAGCCCGTTAAGGAATGCGCCATCAAGCGCGCCTCTTTTTTCAAAACGCCGCATTCCACCAAGGGGCGCACCGCCAAAACGAAGGCGCTTGCGTGGCAACCCGGATTGGCAATGCGTTTGGCGTTTTTAATTTTTTCGCGCTGGGTGGAGTTTAATTCCGGTAAGCCATACACCCAATTGGGATGGGTGCGGTGCGCGGTGGACGCATCAATAATGCAGGTGTTGGGATTTTCGCACAGCAAAACGGCATCCTTGGCTGCTTCATCGGGTAGGCACAAAAAGGTGATGTCGGATTCGTTTATTAAGCGCGCGCGCTCAGCAGCGTCCTTTCTTTTTTCCGATTCAATTTTTAAAAGGGCAATATCCTTTCTTTTTTCCAAATAATCAAAGAGTTGCAAGCCCGTTGTGCCTTCTGAACCATCTACAAAAATTTTAAACATCGTTTTTTCCTTTAAAAAAAAAAGACCGCCAAGCAGTCTTTTTCTTAAAAAATTGTGCGTCCACCGTGGAAATTATTTCGTGCGGCTGCGGTATTCATCGGTGCGGGTATCAATTTCAATTTTGTCCCCGATTTCAACAAACGCCGGCACTTGCAATTCAAAGCCGGTGGCGATTTTGGCGGGCTTCATCACTTTTCCGGAAGTATCCCCCTTCACCGCCGGTTCGGTATAAGTGATTTCGCGCACCAAAGTGGTGGGCAATTCCACCGAAATGGCGCGCCCTTCAAAAAACACCACTTCGCACGGCATACCGTCTTCCAAATATTTCAAAGCGTCCGTCATATTGTCCGCTTCCACTTCATATTGGTTGTATTCCGCGTCCATAAAAACATACATCGGGTCGGAAAAATAAGAATAGCTGACCTCTTTTTTCTCCGGCACAACCACTTCAAATTTATCGTCCGCTTTATAGACCGCTTCGCTGGGCGCGCCCGTTAAAAGATTTTTCAGCTTCATTTTCACCACGGCGGCGTTTCTGCCGGATTTGTTGTATTCGGCTTTTTGCACCACCAAAGGCGCGCCATTGACCATAATCACGTTACCGCTACGCAATTCTTGTGCGATTTTCATCTTCAAACCTCGCCATAAAAACAAAGCCCGAAGACGGGCTTACCTTGAAATTTGGGGCGGCGTACCAGGATCGAACTGGTGACAGCCGGAATCACAATCCGGTACTCTACCAACTGAGCTAACGCCGCCGTAAAGCCGCGCATTATAAAGCGTGGGCGTTTTTTCTGTCCACTAATTTTTGCAGTAAAAGCGCCGCCTTCCCCGCCGCATTTTGTTTTAAAGTGCGGTGTAATCTTAAAAAATCTTCTTCAATTTTTTTTCGTTTTTCTTCATTTTGGAATAATTCCAATAAAGCAGAAGATAAATTTTTGGGAGTGGCTTCATTTTGCAAAATCTCCGGCACCACACTTTGTTGCAACAAAATATTGGGTAAACCCACCCACGGGCTTTTTAAAAGTTTTTGGGCAAGGTAAAAATTCAAGGGGGGCAATTGATAAGTGATGACCATCGGTTTTTTGTAAAGTGCGGCTTCCAAAGTGGCTGTGCCACTGGCCACCAACGCCACATCGCACGCCGCCAAGGCGTCACTGACTTTCCCTTTTAAAAACAAAAAATGCGCTTCACTTTCTTTTTCAGGAAAGGCGTTTTTAAACATTTGGATGTGGGAATCATTTAACAAAGGCACAACAAATTGCGCTTGGGGTAAATGAAAAAGCAACGCCTTTGCCGTTTGGATAAATAAGAATGAGTGGCGCACCAATTCTCCTTCGCGCGAGCCCGGCAAAAAAGCAAATACGGGATGGTTTTCGTTTAAATTTAATTTTTTTAAAGCTTCTAAGTTGTTGGTTGTAAAAGGAATTTCATCTGCCAAGGGGTGACCCACAAAATGGGCGGGCAAGTTTACTTTTTCATAAATGGGGGGCTCGTGGGGAAAAAGCGTCCAGATTTCATCCACCGATTGCGCGATACTAAAAACACGTCTTGCGCGCCACGCCCACACGGAAGGGCTGACAAAATGCGCGGTGGGAATGCCGGCACTTTTGATTTTTTTTTCTAAGCCCAAATTAAAATCCGGCGCGTCCACCCCGATAAACGCCAAGGGGCGGCGTTTTAAAATTTCTTTTTTGATTTTGGCGCGCGTTTTTAAAAGGGCGGGCAAGCGAAAAATGGCGTCCACATAGCCCATCACGGAAAGCGCGTGCATTGGGCAAACAATTTCCACGCCGGCGGCTTGCATTTTTTCTCCGCCAATACCAAAAAACCGCGCGTTGGGGTTTTCTTTTAAAAAAGCGCGCACCATAGCAGCTGCCAAAAAATCGCCGGATGCTTCTCCCGCCACTAATGCAATTTCCACGGTCAAGCTTTCAAAATTTTCAAAAAAATGGGGCGTTGACCGTGGAATTCAGCGCGCGATGCCACGTTTGGATTGATCCAAAAACGCCACAAAGCGTTGGACTTCCGATTCTTCTTGGGCGAGCTTTGCCAATTCTTCGCGCGATTCATCCAAATTCAAACCCATTCTATACAGCACGCGGTAGGCGCTTTTCAATTTAGAAAGCTGCTGCGGCGTAAAGCCTCGGCGTTTTAAGCCTTCTGAATTTAAGCCAAAAGGGCGCGCGGTGTTGCCCGCCACCAACACAAAAGGCGGAACGTCTTGCACGATTAAACTATACGCCGCCGTCATCACGTGCGCGCCGATGTGGCAAAACTGGTGCACGCCGGTGTAGCCCCCAAAAACCACCCAATCTTCCACCCAAACGTGCCCCGCCAATTGGGCGTTGTTGGCAAAAATGGTGTGGTTGCCCACTTGGCAATCGTGGGCGATGTGCACATAGCCCATAATCCAATTGTCATCGCCCAAGCGGGTGACGCCTCGGTCTTGCACCGTGCCCAAATTAAAGGTGCAATATTCCCGAATGGTGTTGTGGTTGCCAATCACCAATTGTGTGGGCTCGCCTGCATATTTTTTATCTTGTGGAATTTCGCCCAAAGAGCAAAATTGATAAATATGGTTGTTTTTGCCAATGTGCGTTCTGCCCTTAATCACAACGTGGGATTCAATCACCGTGCCTTCGTCAATCACCACGTTTTCATCAATAATGGAAAACGCGCCGATGTGCACGTTTTCGCCCAATTGCGCTTTGGGAGAAACAATTGCAGTGGAGTGAATGTTCGCCATTTTATAAATCTTTCTTCACACACATTAAATCAGCTTCCGCCGCAATTTCCCCATCCACTTTGGCTTCCCCGTGGAATTTCCACAAACTGGTTTTTTTGTGCGTCACTTGAACGTGAAAATGCAGTTGATCGCCCGGGAAAACCGGTTTTTTAAAGCGCACCTTGTCAATGGTGGCAAAATAAAAAACAGTGTTCGCGCGGTCTTTTAAGCCCAAAGAGTGAAACGCCAAAATGCCGCCAGCTTGCGCCAAAGCTTCCAAAATTAACACGCCGGGCATCACGGGATGTTTGGGAAAATGCCCCACAAAATAAGGCTCGTTGATGGTGACGTTTTTGTAAGCGTGCACAAATTCGCCCGGCACGGCTTCCAAAACGCGGTCTACCAACAAAAAAGGATAACGATGTGGCAAATGTTCCAAAATCGCGTGAATGTCAAAAATCATCTCTGCTCCCTTTGTGGATTTTTTTTGAAAATTTTTTAATGTTGACCGTGGAAAATCATTCTTTTGGGGAAAACTTTTCTACTAATTTTTCCAATTGCTTCACCCGCTGATTCAATTGTTTCAAATGGCGAATGTGGGCGGCGTTTTGAATCCAGTTGGCGTGAGTATCCAAGGGGAACACGCTGGTGTAGCGCCCGGAAGTAGGAATACTTTTCATCACCAAAGAGCCTCCGGAAACCACTACGTTATCGCCCAATTCCAAATGTCCAGAAATCATCGCCGCCCCGCCCAACATACAGTGTTTACCTATTTTGACGCTGCCCGCCACACCCGTGCACGCCGCCATCACGGTGTTTTCGCCGATGGTGCAGTTATGAGCTATGTGCACCAAGTTGTCAATCTTGCAGCCTTTTTCAATCACGGTGTTTTCTAATGTGCCACGGTCAATGGTGGAATTTGCGCCAATTTCCACATCATCCCCAATCACCACCGCGCCTTTTTGCGGGATTTTAATCCACCCTTCGTTTTCCGGCGCAAAGCCAAATCCATCCGCGCCAATTACTGCGCCGGAATGCAGCACCACGCGCGAACCGATAATACAATGGGGGTAAATCACCACGTTGGGGTAAATCACGGTGTCATCACCAATAGAGGTGCCCTCACCAATGGTGCACCCCGAAAAAATCACCACATTACTGCCCAAGCGCACATTTTTGCCAATACGCGTAAAAGCGTCTATGGCGATATCGTCAGGCAAAGGGGATAAACTTTCCACCTGATGATGCACGCCAGAAAAAGGCGCTTTAAAAGGGTGCAACCACTGCGCTGCGCGCGCGTAAGCGGCGTAAGGGTTGGGGTGAATGAGGGCATTGGTGGGGCAAAAGGGCAATAAATCCCCTGCCACAATCACCGCACCGGCTTGGGTTTTTTCCAATAGCGGGATGAATTTGGGGTGGTTGCAAAAACTTAAATTTTCTTTTTGCGCTTTTTTTAAATCGGCAACAGAAGAGAGCACAACGCCTCCTTCGCCTTGAAAGGAGGCGTTTAAACGTTCTGCCAACGTTGCTAACGAAAAAGCCATTCTCAACGTTCTGCCAAGGCTTTGATCACCAAATCGGTGATGTCCAATTTAGGGCTCACCCACACCACTTCCTGCAACACCAAATCAATGTGTTCGCGCTTGGCAATGTCTGCAATGGCTTGGTTGGCGCGCTCAATGATGGCGGCGTTTTCCTCATTTTGGCGCAAATTCAAGTCTTCTCTAAATTCGCGTTGGCGGCGTTGGAAATCGCGGGATAAATCGTTAAATTCCTTTTCTTTGGCGCGCCGCAAGGAATCACTCATCGTCACCGTTTCCCGTTCCAAGGTTTCTTGCAAATTTTGCAAGCGTTGCGCCATTTGTTGTAATTCTTTATCCCGTTTTGCAAATTCGTTTTCCAATTTTTTGGCGGCAGATTGCGCTGCCGGCGCATCACGGAAAATGCGCTGGGTGTTCACATAACCCACCTTCAAGCCTTCCGCCCAAGCCGGCGTGGCAAGATTCGCCAACAAAAAAACAACGGATAAAAAAGATTGGGGTTTCAAAGAAAATCTCCTTAAAAAGCGCTGCCGAATTGAAATTGGAAACGCTCGGTTTCATCACTCTTTTGGGCGTTCAACGGCACGGCGTAACTCAAACGCAAAGGTCCGATGGGGGAAATCCACGAAAGCGCCAAGCCCGTGGAATAACGCAACGCACCGTCCTTTCTGCGATTATACGCACCGCGCAAGCTGTCTGCATAAATTTGTCCGGCATCTGCAAAAAGCGCCATCCGCACGGTTTCTTCCATCCCCGGCAATGCCCATAAAATCTCCGCATTGCCCACCACCTTGGTTTTACCACCGATACTGTAATAATCGCCGTAAGTATCCGCAATTTTGGGACCCAAACTGTTGGCTTGGTAACCGCGCACCGAGCCCGCACCGCCCGCATAAAAATGCTTATAAAAAGGAAGTTGCTCTCCGTTGTAAGCATCGGCATAGCCCAATTCCGCATTCAACATCAAGGTAAAACGTTTATTCAACGCCCAAAACCCCTGCCATTGGTAGCCCAAACGGTAATAGTTTAAATCGCTGCTTCCCGGGATAGCCACTTCCGCGCCCAAGCGTTGGTAAAACCCTTGGGTGGCAAAAAAGCGCCGATTGCGCGTGTCGCTCACCCATTCCACGGTCAAGGGAAAAGTTAAATTGGATTCGCCTACGCGTTTTACATAATCTTTGTAATATTGGGGACTGGAAGTATACGTGCCAATGCGGGTGCGATCCACGCCCAAGCCCAAATTGATGCTTTGCTGTTCGCTGATGGGAAAACCAAAGCGCATTGCCGCACCCAAAGAAGAGGTTTTGTAGTCCGCCATAATGGTGTTGTAAGTTTTGGAAGTATCATAAGAGCGGTAATAGACATCAAAACCTTGGCTGACGCCATCAATGGTGAAATAAGGGTTGGTGTAAGAAAAATCATAATTGCGTTGCGAGCGCGCAGAATCCACCGCAAAGCTCACCATATTGCCCGTTCCCAAAAAATTGTCTTGGGATAAAGATGCCGACAAAATCACGCGGTCTACGTTGGAAGTGCCAATGCCGAACATCAAATTACCGGTGGGTTTTTCCTTCACCTTTAAATTCACATCCACTTGGTCGGCTGTGCCTTCTACCGGCACGGTTTCAATGGTGGAAGAAGTGAAAAAGCCTAATCTGTCCACGCGTTCTTTGGATAAATTTAACCGAGAAGCGTCATACCACGCAGATTCCATCTGGCGAATCTCACGGCGAATCACTTCATCGCGCGTGCGATTGTTGCCGGAGATATTCACCCGCCGCACATAAACGCGTTTTCCCGGGTCCACAAAAATGGTAAAAGCCACCTTGCCTTGTTCTTTGTTGATTTCCGGGGCGGCATTCACGTTGGCAAAGGCATAGCCCACTTCCCCCAAACGGTCTGCAATCGCCTTGGTGGACGCATTTAAATTTTTGCGCGAAAACACTTCCCCCGCTTTCAACACCACCAATTTTTTTAATTCTTCATCCCCAATGGGAATATCCCCCATTAAGCGCACTTCTGAAACCTGAAAACGCACGCCCTCGGTTAAATTCACGGTGATAAACACATCGCGTTTATCCGGTGAAATCGCCACTTGGGTGGAATCCACGCCAAATTCCAAGTAGCCTTGGTCCATATAAAAGGATTTCAAAGTTTCCAAATCGGCAGATAATTTTTGCCGCGAATATTGGTCATTTTTGGTATACCACGACATCCACGTGGGGGTGGTTAAAGTGAAGAGTTCCAACAATTCTTTGTTGCTGAACGCTTGATTCCCCACAAAATTGATTTTGCGAATTTTGGCAACCGCCCCTTCTGTAATTTGAAAGTTTAACCCTACGCGGTTTCGCTCTTGCGGCGTCACCGTGGTGGTGATTTGCACGCCATAGCGCCCTTTTGCCAAATATTGGCGTTTTAATTCTTGCTCGGCGCGCTCCATTTGAAAGCGGTCAAAAATGCGCCCTTGCGCAATGCCCACTTCTTTTAAAGCTTTTAAGAGCATATCCGCAGGAAACTCTTTCATTCCCACAAATTGGATGGAGGAAATCGCCGGACGCTCTTCCACCAAAACTTCCACCACTTTTTGGTTGATTTCAATTTTCACATCGCGAAAAAATCCCGTGGCAAACAACGCGCGAATGGATTCGGAGGCTTTGTTTTCATCAAAAACATCGCCCACCTTCACCGGCAAATAATTGAACACCGTGCCCGCTTCCGTGCGTTGAATGCCTTCTACGCGAATATCTTCAATCACAAAAGGTTTAAAAGCAAAGGCATTCCAAGAAAACGCAACACACAATAAGCCAAATAGAAATTTCATTTTTTAACCGGCAAACAAACGATTGAAATCATTAAAAAAAGCAAAAACCATCAGCACCAACAAAAAGGACATTCCCACGCGTTGCCCCCATTCCATTGTGCGCTCCGATAAGGGTTTTTGCCGAAGAGCTTCAAAAACATAATACAGCAAATGCCCGCCGTCTAAAACCGGCACAGGCAGCAAGTTTAAAACGCCCAAACTTAAACTGATCAAAGCCATAAACTGCACGTAATAAACCCAACCCATTTGCGCCGTTTTGCCGGCAAAATCAGCAATGGTGACAGGTCCTGAAATGTTGCTCAGCGAGACTTCCCCCATTGCCATTTTAAAAAGCATTTTTAGGCTAAATACGCTTTTGTCCCACGTTTCCATTAAAGCGCGCACCAAGGATTCCCCCACGCCGTAGCGCACCGTTTGGTAAAGCACGCGCTCGTTTTCAGGCCTTTTCATTCCAATCCCCAGTTTGGCGCGTTTTTCGCCTTGGGGGATGGCGTGCAAGGTTAAAACTTGATTGCCCCGCTCCACTTCAAAGCTCAGCATTCTGCCCGCGCTTTTTTGGATGATGGCAGACATCATCAACCAATCCAAAATGGGCTCATCATCAATTTTTAAAATGTGATCTTGGGGCAAAAAGCCCGCTTGGTGCGCGGGGGAATTGTTTTCCACCACGCCAATGATTGCGGGCAAATGTGGGCGATAAAACACCACGCCCAGTTGGGTTAAAACATCCCCTTCCCATTTATTATTTTTCACCACGGTCAACGGCAAATTTTTTTCAAGCATTTCCCCGTTTGATTTTTTTAAAGTGAGTTGCACGCTTTCTTTTTGCGCTGCCGCTTTTAATAAAAGCCAGCGAAAATCTCCCCAAGAGAAAACCTTTTCATCTTCCACCTTTAAAACTTCATCGCCGTTTTGAATATGGATCATCGCCGCCGGAGAATTTTCAGGGGGCGTGCCCAAAACGGGCAAGAGTTCCGGAACGCCGCTTAAAAAAACCCACCAAAACAGCACCACCGCCAACAAAAAGTTAAATAAGGGACCCGCCAACACAATGAGCATTCTTTTGTAAACCGATTGCCGATTGAAAGCGCGGTGCAGTTCTTCCGGGGAGACTTTGCCTTCGGTTTCATCCAGCATTTTCACGTAGCCGCCCAAAGGAATTAAACTAATTGCCCATTCGGTTTTGTCTTTTCCAATCTTTTTTTGCCAAATGACCCTGCCAAACCCCAATGAAAAGCGCAACACTTTCACGCCGCAACGTTTTGCCACCCAATAATGTCCAAATTCGTGGATGGCGATTAAAACCGCCAACATCACCACAAAGGCGGCGGGGTAAAGCAGAAAATTTTCCATAACCTTGTTCTTTTTTTAAAAAGAAAAAATTTTACCTATTTTTCAACGCCACAATGAAAAAATCACAAATTGAAACATTTTTCCGCATTTTAAAAACAGAAAATCCCGCTCCCCAAACGGAGCTGATTTTTCATTCCCCTTTTCAACTCTTAATCGCGGTGATCTTGTCCGCCCAAGCCACCGACAAAAGCGTGAATTTGGCTACACCCGCCCTTTTCCAAAAAGCGCCCGATGCCTTCACAATGCGCGACTTGGGCACAAACGGCATTCTGCCTTTTATCAAAACCATTGGTTTATATCAAAATAAAGCCAAGTATATTTTTCAAACCGCCCAAATTTTGTGCGAACGCTTTAATGGGGAAGTGCCTTCCCGGTTTGAAGATTTAATTCTTTTGCCCGGAGTGGGCAGAAAAACAGCCAACGTGGTGCTCAATACTGCTTTTCACCAACCCACCATCGCGGTGGATACCCATATTTTTCGCGTTGCCAACCGCACGGGCTTAGCCAAAGGGAAAAACGTTTTAGAGGTTGAAAAAAAGCTCCTTCAAAGCATCCCCAAAGCGTTTATGCCCCACGCGCACCATTGGCTAATTTTATTGGGGCGCTATACCTGTAAAGCGCGCAAGCCCTTATGCGCCCAATGCTCTGTTCAACACGCTTGCGATTTTTTAGAAAAAAATCTTTAAAATGTTTTTCCACGGTGAACGCCTTGTTTTTTTGAAAATTTTTAAATGTTGACCGTGGAATGGAAATTAAAGGAGCAGGCAATGCATTTTTTAATAGAAAACGCCAACAAAGATTTGATTAAAGCCTTTCACAGTATGGCAAAAGCCGCGGGGGCAAAGCTCACCTTCCAAGAGGAAAAGCCCAGTAAAAATTTATTGGAAGCCCTGCAAGAACTTCAAGAAGGGAAGGTAGAGCAATTTGAAGATTTTGAAGATTACAAAAAGGCGATGGACTCCTAATGTTTTGCATTCTCACTACGCAAAAATACAAAAAACAGCGCAAAAAACTCTCTAAAAGGGAGAGGGATTTATTAGATGGCGTGGTGTATCAACTTGCCCAAAATGAGGTTTTAGAACCCAAGCACAAAGACCATAAACTGAGCGGCGACTTAAAAAATTTCAGGGAATGCCACGTTAAGCCAGATTTACTTTTAATTTACCAAAAACAGGAAAAACTTTTGGTGTTAACCTGCATTGCGGTGGGCTCTCACAGCGATTTATTTGAATAAACCTTCCCCAAAACCAAAAAGCATTTAAAAAGGCAAAAATTGCCTTGTTTCGGCAAAAATTGCCCGTTTTTTAAACTTGCATTCCCATCACATCTTGGTAAGCCGTGACCAATTTATTGCGCACTTGAACCATTTCTTGAAAAGAAACGCTTGCCATTTGTAAGGCCGTCATCACCTCGTGCAAATTTTGCGTGGAATTGCCTTCTACAAAATCTTTTTGCATTTGCGCAGCGTGTTGTTGGGTTTCATTGACTTTATCAATGGAGGATTTCAACACCTGTGCAAAATCCACACTCCCCGTTGCCGTTGCCGCTTGCGGTTTTTTGTTTGCCGCCAAGCTTTGCGCTTTTTGTAAAGCAGAAAGCATTTGTTCCATTCCCGCGGTATCCATTGATTTCACTCCAAAAAACAGTGCAGAAAACACCTACCATTTAGCAAAAATTAAGCCAAGTTTTTTTAAAATTTTCAAAAAAAATTACGTTTGAGCGTGGAAAATCCACGGTCAACGCTCCTTTTTTTTAAAAAAATTTAAGCGTGCAACAAAGAGGGCAAGGGAAAATTGATTTTTTCCACAATGCCTTCCAAATTTTGGGCGCGAACTTGAAAACGCTTTTCCAAAAACAGCACCACTTCTTCCACCAAGATTTCCGGCGCGGACGCCCCAGCGGTAACGCCTACGCTCTCCACCCCTTCCAACCATTCCTCTTTAACAAAAGAAACGTTTTCCACCAAAAAGGATTTTTTCTCTTGCATCATCGCCACTTCTTTTAAGCGGCGGGAGTTGGAGCTGTTGTTGCTGCCCACAACCAAAATCACTTCGCACAGGGCGGCCAATTTTTTCACGGCGTCTTGGCGATTTTGCGTAGCAAAGCAAATGTCCGCTTTTTTGGGAGGAGTCAATTTGGGAAAACGTTTTTTTAACGCGTGGATTTGCGCTTTGGATTCATCCACGGAAAGCGTGGTCTGCGTCACATACCCCACTTCTTCGTTTTCATTTAAGGGCAATTTTTCAATATCGGCTGTTTTTTCCACCAAAAACATCGGCTCTTCAATTTGCCCCATTGTGCCTTCTACTTCCGGATGACCTTTATGCCCGATCACCACCACTTTTTTGCCGTTTTGGTGCATTTTTTGCACTTCTTTATGCACTTTGGTGACCAAGGGGCAAGTGGCATCCAAAATCAAAAATCCACGCGATTGAGCTTCTTTGCGCACACTTTGCGCAACGCCGTGCGCGCTGAAAATCAAGGTTGCCCCTTGGGGCACTTCCTTTAAATCTTCCACAAACACCGCCCCTTTTTGGCGCAAGTTGTCGCACACAAAGGCGTTGTGCACCACCTCGTGGCGCACATAAACCGGCGCACCAAAACGCTTTAATGCCAATTCCACAATTGCAATCGCGCGCTCTACGCCTGCGCAAAATCCCCTTGGATTCGCCAAAATAATTTTTTTCATTTTTTCGTTGGAAAAGAAAGCAACATCAACACCACACCCAAGGTGATGAAAGAATCCGCCAAATTAAAGGCAGGCCAATAATAATCTTTAAAATGCCATTGGATGAAATCCACCACCGCGCCATAAGAAAGGCGGTCTATCACATTGCCCAAAGCGCCCCCGATAATAAACGCAAAGGCAAGGGCGTTTTTGAGATTTTTTTCTTTTTGTAGCAAGACGCCCAAAAACACCGAAACTATGATTGCCAAGGCGCTTAAAAAATAACGCTGCCAGCCCGCGTAATGGGAAAGCACCCCAAAAGCTGCGCCCGAGTTATACACCAGCACCCAATTCCAAAAATCATTCACCACGATGGGGTGAAAAAAATCAAGGTATTGTTGCGCATAATGTTTGCTCAGTTGGTCTGCCCCCACCACCAAGCCCACCACGCCCCAGTAGAGCGCTTTTGATTTTAAAATGCTTTTTTTTAAAAAGTTTGACATTCAAAATGAAAACCTTAGATTTACGCGGTTTAAACTGCCCGCTGCCGTTGTTGCGCACCAAAAAAGCCTTATCCCTTGAAGAAAGCGGCGCGCAATTGAAAATTCTGGCAAGCGACCCTCACGCCCCGGAAGATTTGCGCTTGTTTTGTGAAAAATCCGGAAACATTTGGGTGGAAGAGCGTCTTGAAAACGGCGCGTGGGTTTGCGTCATTGAAAAAAAATAGTTTTTGGCATTTTTCCACGGTGAACTTCAAAATTTTTTCAAGTTGACCGTGGAATGTTTAAATGATTCCGCTTTCAATCATCGCGTAAGCGGAATGATTGTGAATGGATTCAAAATTTTCCGATTCCACCCGATACGCCACAATGCGTTTTTCCCCGTTCAAGCGCCCCGCCACATCGCGCACCATATCTTCCACAAATTTGGGGTGATCATAAGCGCGTTCGGTCACAAATTTTTCGTCCGGGCGTTTCAACAAACTGTAAAGTTCAGAAGAGGCTTCTTTTTCCACCAACGCCACCACTTCTTCAATCCACACGTTTTTTTTGCTTTTAATCGTCACCGTCACGTGACTTCTTTGGTTGTGCGCGCCGTAATCAGAGATTTTTTTGGAACAAGGGCATAAGCTTGTCACCGGCACAATCACTTTTAAAGAAAAATCAATGTTGCCGTTTTCAATGCTCCCCAAAAAGGTGACGTCATAATCCATTAAGCTTTCAACGCCAGAAATGGGCGCTTGCTTGCGGATGAAATAAGGAAAGGTCATTTCAATAAAGCCGCTTTTGGCTTCCAATTTTTCCACCATCTCGCGCAACATTTGCGGGAAATTTTCAATGGAAACCTCGTTTTTTTCGTTGTTCAAAATCGCCACAAAGCGCGACATATGCGTGCCTTTGAAATGTTCCGGCAGCTGCACATACATATTAAACGTGGCCACAGTATGCTGCACGCCGCGCGACAAATCTTTGACAAAAATCGGGTAACGAATATCTTTAATGCCCACTTTATCAATGGCAATTTGCCTTGTATCCGTTAAATTCTGCACATCGGCAATGTTTTTTTCGTCCATAACGCTCTCTTTTTTAAAATTTAGAAATATTTTAGAAAAATTTTAGAAATATTTTTGTAAATGTTTTTTCAAATGCAGCGCATTTAATTGACAATCCGCAAACAATTCTTTTTGCGTGCCGTGTTCCAAAAACACATCAGGCAAACCCAAAATTTCCAACTGCACGGCAAGTGCATTTTGGCGCAAAAATTGCCCCACGAAGACGCCCGCGCCCCCCAAAACGGCGTTGTCTTCCAAAGTCACCCAACGGGAATGGGTGTTTGCCAAGTTTTTTAAAAAATCCGCATCCAAGGGTTTGATTTGGCGCATATTGATTAAGGTCACGTCCAACTCTTCCACGGCTTCTATGGCTTCAAATAAGAGTGGACCAAACACCAAAAGCGCCACACCCGAGCGCCCTTCTTTTAAAACGGCGTGCGTTTTGAAATTTTGAAAGGGTTCACCGTGGAAAACGGGCGCATTTCCCCGCGGGTAGCGCACCAAAGCCGGTTTTTTTAAAGCATAAGCCACATTCAACCAGTGGATTAAATCGGCTTTATCCGCCGGCGCAAAAATGTGCAAATTGGGCACGCACAAGGAAAAGGATAAATCCAGCTGCCCGTGGTGCGTAGGACCATCCGCCCCCACAATGCCTGCGCGGTCTACCGCCAACAACACGGGCAAATTTTGTAAGGCGATGTCGTGAATCAATTGGTCATAAGCGCGTTGCAAAAAGGTGGAGTAAATGGCAACCACCGGGCGCATTCCATCGCACGCCAAGCCCGCAGCAAAGGTTAAAGCGTGCTGTTCCGCAATGCCTACGTCAAAATAGCGCTGAGGAAATGCTTTTCTGAATTCCACCAAGCCCGAGCCTTCGCACATCGCAGGCGTAATCGCAATCAGGCGCTCTTCTTCTTGAGCTTTTTGGACAATCCACGCGCCAAACACATCCGTAAAGGTTTCTTGTTGCGGCGCGTTTTCTTCCAAACCTTCTTCCACATTAAAGGAAGAAACGCCGTGGTAGCGCGTGGGTTCTTCTTCCGCCGGCGCGTAACCCTTTCCTTTTTGCGTCACCACGTGCAAAAAATTGGGACCAGAGGTGTTTTTTAAATTATCCAAAGTCTGAATCAATAAAGGCAAATCGTGCCCGTCAATGGGACCAAAATAATGAAAGCCCAATTCTTCAAACAAGGTGCCCGGGGTGATCATCCCTTTCAGGTGTTCCTCGGTGCGCTTTGCCCATTCCAACAAAGAAGGCGTGCGTTGCAAAACGTGTTTACCCATTTGGCGCGCGGCGTTAAAGGTTTTGCCGGAGGTAATGCGCGTTAAAACACTGCTCAATGCGCCCACGGGCTTAGAAATGGACATCTCGTTGTCATTTAGCACCACCAATAAATTCTCATCTTCGGCTTTTACATTATTCATCGCTTCAAACGCCATTCCAGCGGACAACGCGCCATCACCGATGACGGCAACAATTAAGCGTTTGATGTTTTCTAAACGTGCGGCGCGTGCCATTCCAAGAGCAGCGGAAATGGAAGTAGAAGAATGCCCCACGCCAAAACAATCAAATTCGCTTTCACTGCGCTTGGGAAAGCCAGATAACCCGCCTTTTTGGCGCAAGGTGTGCATTTTTTCGCGCCGCCCCGTTAAGATTTTGTGCGCATAGGCTTGGTGACCCACATCCCAAATGAGGCGATCTTCCGGCGTGTTGAAAACGTAATGTAGGGCAATTGCCAATTCCACCGTGCCCAAATTGGATGCCAAATGCCCGCCGGTGTGGGCGGTGTTTTGGATGATCAAAGCGCGCACTTCTTCTGCCAATTGGGGCAAATCCGTTTTGGAGAGTTGACGTAAATCAGCAGGGGTGAAAATGTTTTCTATCATTTCAAAACGCGCGGTGGCATAAAAAATCGGTGAGTTCTCTTAAATGTTGAGCAGAAGAGCCAAAAACTTGCAAGGCGGATAAAGCATTTTTGTAAATTGAAGCAGCGTAATCACGCGCATTGGGTAAGCCCAACAACGCCACATAAGTGGGTTTTTGCGCAGCGGCATCCTTTCCTGCCGTTTTCCCCAAGGTTGTGGTGTTTTGCGTGCAATCCAAAATGTCATCCACCACTTGGAATAATAAACCAATATGCTCGGCAAAACGATGTAAGGCGCTCATTTCGCTCTGCGTAGCGTTTAAAGAGAGCGCCACCATCTCCACGGGAGCGCCCATCAATGCACCGGTTTTTAAGCGATGCATTTTTTCCAATTCCGCTTGGGTTAAGGCTTTCCCCACAGAAAGTAAATCAATGGCTTGCCCGGATGCCATTTTTCCAGTAGATTTTGCTAATACGCCAATAAGCGCGCAGGGGTTGACCGTGGAACACACAGGGTGCGGCGTGCTTAAAATTTCAAACGCCAAAGTTTGTAAAGAATCCCCTGCCAACAAAGCCAAAGCCTCCCCATAAACCACGTGTGCGGTGGGTTTACCTCGCCGCAAATCATCGTTGTCCATTGAAGGCAAGTCATCGTGGATTAAAGAATACGCGTGAATGCATTCCACAGCAGAGCCAATGATGAGCGGGATTTCCAAGGGCAAGTTTTTCAATTCCGCAACGGCAAAAGCCAACAAGGCGCGCACGCGCTTTCCCCCACCCAATAAAGAGTAGCGCATCACTTCGGTTAAACGATGAGAATCGGCATTTTCTACGCTCAACACTTGGTTTAAAAAATCTTCCACGCGCGCACAATGCGTTTTTTGCCACTTTGCAAAATCTTCGTTCATTTTTGTAAGCTTTTTTCCACCTGTTCAATTTGCGTTTGTGCGTGGTTTAAGAGCGTTTCTGCGTGGTGGATTAAATTTTGCGATTGTTCATAGAGCTTTACAGAATCCGCCAAAGGCAAGGTTTTTTCTTGCATTTTTTGCGCAATTTCTTCTAAACGCGTGAAACTTTCTTCCAAAGAAAGCTCAGTGACTTCGTTTTTCATAAAAAAACACGAATATTGAAAGTGGGAAAAATACCGACTCCGTTCTGTATAGTCAAATTCAGGTAGAATAAAAAAAAATGACTTTTGGGAGGGTTGCCAATGCCAGTAGATAACAATGCTTGTGCGTCTCAATTGCCCATTGATTGGTATTTTGACGAACGCATTTTTGAATTGGAAAAATCCATTTTGTTTGATCAAGGTCCGGGCTACGTGGGGCACGAATTGATGATCCCCAACACAGGCGATTACCGCACCTTGGAATGGCAAGATCACGCGCATTTGATCACCAACGGCGGAAAAACGGGCGAAAATTCGGGCTTTTGGCAATTGAGCAACATTTGCCGCCATCGCCAAGCCGTGATGTTACAAGGCAGTGGTCACTTTAATGCGCCGTTGGTGTGCCCCATTCACCGTTGGAGCTACGAAACGCCCACGGGCAAAATGTTGGGCGCGCCGCATTTTCCGCAAAATCCGTGTTTGCATTTAGATAAACAAGCTTTACAAAACTGGCACGGTTTGCTTTTTACCGGTCCGCGCAACATTGCCGAAGATTTAAAAGGAATGGCTTATGCCGATTGCTTTGATTTTTCCGGCTACAAATTAGACCACGTGGAAATGCACCGCTGCAATTACAGCTGGAAAACCTTTATTGAAATTTATTTGGAAGATTACCACGTTGACCCCTTCCACCCGGGATTGGGCAATTTTGTCACATGCGCGGATTTATCTTGGCAGTTTGGAGAATGGTATTCCATTCAAAAAGTCGGCATCAGCAATTTGATGAAATCCGGCACGCCCGTTTATGAACGCTGGCAAAAAGTGGTGCGCGAATATTACGCCGACAACGGCAAAACGCCCCCACAAGGCGCGGTGTGGCTGACTTACTACCCCAACCTCACGGTGGAATGGTATCCGCACGTTTTGGTGATTTCCGCCATTTGGCCGGTTTCTTTAACGGAATCCCTCAACGTGGTGGAATTTTATTACCCCGAAGACATCGTGGATTTTGAGCGTGAATTTATTGAAGCCGAGCGCGCCGCCTATATGGAAACCGCTGTGGAGGACGATGAAATCGGGGAGCGGATAGACCGTGGCAGAAAGGGTTTATTCGCTTTCCACAAAAACGAAGAAGGTCCGTATCAACACCCCATGGAAGATGGGATGGCGCATTTTCATCGTTTTTATCGCGCAAATTTGCGTGACGCCATTGCGCGCTCGCGCCTCTGAACGCTGTTTCCACGGTCAACTTAAAAAAAATTTCAAGTTGACCGTGGATTTTTGAGGAAGTTATGCCAGAAGAACCTGAGGAGAAAAGCGGTTTTTTGGAGCGCTTAAACGCATTTTTGATGCGCGAACCGGAAAACCGCCCCGATCTTTTAAAAATGATCCGCTCCGCCTTTACGCGCGGGCTGATGGATTCGGACGCGCTGAGCATTATTGAAGCGGCGCTTTCTGCATCGGAAATTCGCGTCACCGAAATTATGGTGCCCCGCGCGCAAATGGATGTCATCCACATCCGTGACCCTTTTTCCAAAATTTTGCCCTTTGTCATCCAAACCGCGCACTCGCGCTTTCCAGTGGTGGATAACGATAAAGACGATGTGTTGGGCATTTTGTTGGCAAAAGATCTTTTAAAAATTCACCAAGGCGAAGAATTTAAACCGCGCGATTGGCTGCGCCCGGCGATTTTTGTTCCGGAATCCAAGCGCTTAAACGTGTTGTTGCGCGAATTTCGCGTCTCGCGCAACCATATGGCGATGGTGGTGAACGAATACGGCGGCGTTTTGGGCTTGGTGACCATTGAAGATGTGTTGGAACAAATCGTAGGCGACATTGAAGACGAATACGATTTTGACGAAACGCACGACAACATTCGCCCGGATGCCGCCGGGCGCTTTCGCGTGAAAGCGCGCACCGCCATTGACCATTTTAATGATTCTTTTTCCACCCATTTGAGCGATAAAGAATTTGATACCATCGGCGGCTTCATTTTGCGCCAATTCGGGCGCGTGCCCAAGTGTGGCGAGGTTTTGGAATGGGAAGGCTTGCGTTTTGAAATCTTGCGCGCCGATTCCAGAAGGCTTTACACCTTGTTGGTGAAAAAAATCCGTTAAAAAATTAAAAATAAAAAATGCGTTTTTTAACCCCGTTTATTTTCCCTTTTTTATTGGGCGCATTCACCGTTTTGGGTTTTGCGCCTTTTTCTTTTTATTATGTTCCTTTTTTCACGCTCAGCATTTTGTTTTATCTTGCTTTTTTCCACGGTCAACGTCCTTTTTTTTCAGGATTTTTTTTTGGTTTGGGGCTTTTTTCGTTTGGTGTGGCGTGGATTTTCAATAGTTTAAAAGAATTTGGCAATATGCCCGTTTGGGGCGCATTGTGTTTAACTGTTTTATTTTGCGTTTGTTTATCTTTATTTTACGCCTTTCCCTTCTTTATTTTCCAAAAATTAAAATCCAAAAATATATTTTTTTCCGCCCTCTTATTTTCTGCTCTTTTTACTCTTTTTGATTATTTGCGCGGGAATTTTACCTTTGGTTTTCCGTGGTTGGTGTTGGGGTATAGCCAAACGCAAAACCCATTTTTAAATGCCTATTTTCCCCTTTTTGGCGTTTATTTTCTGCATTTTTTGTGTTTTTTAATCGCTTCTTTAATTATTGTTATTTTCAATAAAAAATCTTTTTTTTATATTCTTCCTCTTTTTATCATTTTTATTTTGAATTTTACTTTTTCTTTTTTGAGTTGGAGTATCCCTTACGAAAAACCACTCAATGTTGTATTGGTGCAGAATATGGTTTCTTTAAAAGACAAATTCAACCCTTATTTTTTCCAAAAGCACATTGAAAATAATTTCAACATTATTGAAAACAACAATGCGGATTTGTTTATTTTTGCAGAAACGGAAATTCCCTATTTCTGGAATGAATTACCGGAATTTTTAAAAGAAGATTTACACCGTTTATCTTATAAAAAAAACGCACATTTTATTTTTGGCACACTCACCCAAAGTGCGGATTCCCAAAACTATTTTAATTCTGCCGTAAATATAGGTTTAAATAATGAAACCTTTTATCAAAAACGGCATTTGGTGCCTTTTGGCGAATTTGTGCCGTATTTTTTTGAAACCATCATGCAAACCATCAATGTGCCGTTGAGTCGTTTTAAAATTCCACGGGAAACACAAAAAAATTTTAAAATCAAAGAATATGATTCTGCTTTAAATATTTGTTATGAAGATGCGTTTGGAAGGGAATTAAAAGAAAATGCCCAAAATGCCAATTTTTTAATCAATATTTCCAACACCATTTGGTTTGGAAAAAGTTTAGCACAAGCCCAACATTTGGAAATGGCGCAAGCGCGTGCTTTGGAATTTCAAAAACCCGTTTTAAAAAGCACGAATAGTGGCATCACCGCCATAATTGATTACAACGGGAAAATCGTCAGCCAACTCCCCGAATTTGAAAAAGGCATTTTAAAAGGAAAACTCATTCCCAGAAAAGGCAAAACTCTCTATGGCGTTTATGCCGATTTTCCCGTTTTAATGACTTGTTTTTTAATTCTTTTCTTTTCCCTTTTTTCCACGGTCAATAAAAGATTTTTTTTAAAATAAATGAAGTAAGGCAAATTCCAAAATCAGTTCTTTTCTTACTTTAATGATTGTTTTCAAAAAATCTTTGTGAATAGCCGTGATTAAAGGCGTATCATCAATAACCCTATTGATTTTATTTAAATCAATGCGTTCTGTTATTTTTTTGAGCGATTTGATACAATTTGGGTCATCGGTTTGGGTTAAAAAATCATAAGGGTTGATTTTAATATTGTTCATTTTGATTGCAAAGGTTGGAAAGGCATAAACCCTTTTTTCTAATTCTTCTTTAATATTGAGCGTATTTTGCATTAAATTTAAATCCGCTTGCGGAAATAAACAAGAACCGCAATCGTAAATGGGCGCGATGGTGGCGTTTCGGCTGTTTTCATCTTCTACCAAAAATCCCCAATTGCCATTATGACGGTCAAAATTTCCCAATAAAGTATCCGCGATAAACATATCCCAAAAAAATTCGCGCAATTCATTAGGATGAATATCATAAATTTTTTGTTCATTAATGGTATATAAAATTTCATTTAATTCTGTTCCATACCCATTATTTTCACTGTCTATAATGGTATTTTTTAAACTGGCAAAATCGGCTAATTTAAATCCTTTTTCCACAAAATCTTTGCACGCCACCACTGTTTTTTGATGATAATTTCCCAAGATTGTTTCTTGCACATTGAAACCCATTGTTTTTAAAATTTTGCAAGCGATATCTTCACTTAAACAACTATTGGTGTAAGAAAGTTCCACATTTGCTTTGGGTTTAGGCGGAAATTTCAATAAATATTTTTGTTGATGATAGGTTATGCCTATTTTTGAACCATTTGCGCCATTATAGGTTCTGCCGTTGATATAAGCATTGCTGAAATCAATCATTTTAAATCCCCAAATATTTTTCTCTCAAATAATCTGCCACTTCTTTTGAAATTTCATTGCCGTGTTGGGAAGAGTTAATTGAGCCATACAATTCACACCAATATAAATCCAAATTGAGTTTGGGATTAATATTAGATTGCTGATAATCCAATAAAGCTTGAATATCTTTTTGAATGGCAAGCGGCAAAGTGCGTTCATCTATTTTGAATTCCATTATTTTTTTCCTTTCATTTATTCTTATTTTAATCTTTGAATGTTCTCATTTTTGAAAATTTTTCAACCTTGACCGTGGAAATTAAAGCGCTCTATAATGCGCGCTCCTTGCCGCTTTAGCTCAGTTGGTAGAGCAGCGCATTCGTAATGCGAAGGTCGACAGTTCAAGTCCGTCAAGCGGCACCCTTTTTAAAATGATTCCAAACGCCAATCCACGGGCGATTTTCCCCAGTTTTCCAAAAAATAATTCGTTTTTGAAAAGTGCCTGCACCCCAAAAAGCCCGTGCGCGCCAAAGGGGAAGGGTGCGCCGCCTCCAAAATAGCGTGTCGGGCGGGGTCAATCAAAGTTTTTTTTCCGCGCGCAAAATTCCCCCACAACAAAAAAACCAAGCCCGTTTTTTCTTGGCTTAATTTTTGAATGACACGGTCGGTAAAATGTTGCCAGCCAAAATGCGCGTGGCTTGCGGGTTTATTTTTTTCCACACTCAGCACGCTGTTTAAAAGCAAAACGCCTTCCCTTGCCCACTTGGTGAGGTCGCCGTGGAAAGGGGCAACAACGCCCAAATCGCTTTCCAATTCCTTAAAAATATTTTTTAAACTCGGCGGAATGGGCACGCCTTGGGGCACGGAAAAACTCAGCCCCATTGCTTGATTGGGCTGGTGATAAGGGTCTTGCCCCAACAAAACCACTTTTAAAAGGTCTAAGGGGGTTAAAGAAAACGCCTGAAAAGTCAAGGGAGCAGGCGGGTAAATGGTTTTGCCTTTTTTTTTGGCGCAAATATAATTTTTTTTAATTTCCAAAAAATAAGGCGCTGCAAATTCTTCTTTTAAAAAATCCTTCCAATCTGCGCGCATTGGAATGCGCTCCACATTGATTTTCATAAAAAATCCACGGTCTATGCTCATTTTTTTTGGCGGAAGCGGTGAGATTCGAACTCACGGATGGTCGCCCATCGCCGGTTTTCAAGACCGGTGCATTCAACCGCTCTGCCACGCTTCCTAAGGCGCGCCATTCTAACACGAAACGGGAATGGGAAAAAAGACTTGAAAGGTGCTTCCCTCCCCGGGCGCAGAAAACAATTTCAATTCCCCGTGGTGCGAACGAAACACACCCAAGGCAATCGCCAAACCTAAACCAGAACCTTCCGCTTTGGTGGTGAAAAACGGCTCAAAAATGCGGCGTTGTAATTCCGAATCCATCCCCTCGCCTTCATCTTTGACTTCCACCACAATGTGCTTGGTATTCTGAAACGCGCGCAACTGCACGCATTTGCCTTCTGGGGTGGCGTAAAGTGCATTTTCCAATAAATTGATAAACGCGCCCAAAAGCGCTTTTTTTGCGCCGGTGATACGCACGTTTTGGGTTTCATCCACACACAAAAAAACCACCCCTTTTTTTTGCGCCAAAGGCAAAATGGTTTGGGACAAATCTTTGGTTAAGTCATTGATTAAAATAGAATCTTTACCGATTGTTTCCCCTTTGGCAAAAAGCAAAATGTCTTGGATGAAGCGCTCCAAACGCTTCAATTGGTTGCTGGCTTTTTCAGCAAATTTGGCGCGCGATTCCGCGCTCATTTCTGTTTTCGCCAAATTGGCGGTGTATAACAACGCGGCTGCCAAAGGCGTGCGCAATTGATGCGCTAAGGATGCCGCCATCTCGCCCATTGCCGCCAAGCGGTGATTGCGCTCCACTTCCATTTTCAGGCGCTCTGCCTCGCTGATATCGTGAATTAAAATAATCGTGCCGTTTTTCAAGGGACTTTGCGCCACCGAAACCCATTTGGATTCGCCTTTTTTTTGAAATAAAAATTCGCCGACCGTGGAGGTTTTTTCAAAATGCTCATTTTGAAATTCTTCCCAATTTTGATTTTCTAAATTTTCAGAAAATAAAAGCTGCGCCGCCGGATTATTGGAAACAATTTTATTTTCCAAATCAATTTCCAAAACGGCAGCGGGTAAAGAATCCAATAAACGGGAAAGCCGCTCAGAAAGCGCTTCTTTTTCTTGAAATTGCTTCAATAATTTTCCGTTGGCAATCGCCAATTCTTTGGTTAAAGACGCCACGCGATTTTCCAAAGCGCCATACACTTCTGTCAACTGCTCAGAAACCGCGTTGAACGCGGCAAAAGCTTTTTGCAATTCCTGCGATTTTTCCTCAGTTTTTTTCATTTTAAAAAATCCACGGTTCACCCCAAATTTTTTTAAAAACATTTTAAAATTTTTTAAATATTTTTTTAAAATTTTTTTAAACAAAAAACCCTTTTGTTTTATTTTTTTATTTATAATCTTTTTCGTTAAAAATAGATTTTATTTTTTTTATGGCAAGCTCCGCGGCGGCAACGCCTTCTTCCAACGCCACAAAAATGTTGTGGAAAGCGCAAACCGAAAAAATGCGCGCGCGTTTTTCGCGCTTAAACAACGTGCAAAAAATCGCGTTTTTGGTGAGTTTGGCGCTTTTTCTTGCCATTTTGGTGGGTTTAATTCTGTATTCCCAAACGCCCACCTACCGCGTGTTGTTTTCCAATTTGGACGACCGAGACGCCGGCAACATCACGGAATATCTCACCGCACAAAACATCCCTTACCGCTTAGAAAACAACGGCGCCATTTTAGTAGAAGAAAAAAACGCACGCATTACGCGTCTGCGCTTAGCCACGCAAGGTTTGCCGCGCGGCGGGCACGCGGGCTTTGAATTGATGGAAAACCAAAAATTCGGCATCAGCCAATTTGCCGAGCAGGTAAATTACCAACGCGCTTTGGAAGGCGAATTGGCAAGAACCATTGAATCCCTTTCCTCCTTACAAAAAGCGCGCGTGCACTTGGCCATCCCCAAGCCTTCCGTCTTCATCCGCGAAGACCAAAAGCCCAGCGCCTCCGTGATGGTGCAGCTTTACCCCGGCAGAGTATTGGATTCTGCCCAAATTGCCGGAATCACCCATTTGATTGCATCCAGCGTGCCCAATTTGCCCAATGAAAACGTCACCATTGTGAATCAAGACGGCAGCATTTTGCGGCAAATTCAAAGTAAGGCGTTGGAATCCGGCTTAGACCCCGTTCAGCTTTCTTACGTGAAAGAAATTGAAAACGCCATCATCCAACGCATTGACGCCATTTTAGAACCCCTTTTTGGCGTGGGGAATTTCAAAGTGCAGGCCTCGGCGGACGTGGATTTTTCGCAAAACGAACAAACGGCGGAAATTTTTCGCCCCAATTCCAAACCCGAAGAAAGCGCAGTGCGCAGCCAACAAACCACGGAATCTGCTGGCGTCAACGTCACCTTGGGTGGCGTGCCCGGCGCCTTAGCCAATCAGCCGCCCGTGCCCGCCATCGCACCCTTGGTGCAACCTTCCACCACGTTGCCCCAACCCAATCGCAACAACAATGCAACCTCAGGAAGGTTAAACAACGCCGGCATTGACGCGCCTTTGGAAACATTGGGGCAACCCATTGGGGCGAACAAAAGCAACACCATCAATTATGAAGTGGATAAAACCATCCGCCACACCAAAGGCGCAATTGGAGAAATTCGGCGTTTGACGGCGGCGGTGGTGGTGAATTACAAAAAAATCACAGCGGAAGACGGTTCAGTCAAATGGGAAGCCTTGACAGAGGCAGAACTGGGCAAGATTGAAAGTTTGGTAAAAGACACAATGGGCTTTAACCCGCAAAGAAACGATAGCTTAGCGGTGGTCTCTTCCCCCTTTAATACGCCTGATTCCGGAACGTTTGCCACCTTGTGGAGTGCCGCTTTGGATAACCCCGAGCAAGTCGCGGCGGGGGCAAATCTATTCAAATATCTTCTCATCGCTTTATTTTTATCGTTTTTGTATTTCAAAATCTTGCACCCGGCTTTAAAAACAATGTTCCCCACGGCAGAAGAAGAAAAAACGCGGGCGGAAGCGCAAGCCATTTCCGCTCACCAACAAGTGCTCACCGAGGAAGTGGAAGAAGTGGAATACGATGACGAAGGCAATATGCTCAGCCGCACGATGACCAAACGCCAAAAACGGCGTGACCCAGAAGAAGAAGCCCAAGCAGGGGAGAGCACCGATGAGCGCCGCGCCCGCCTGCAAAAAGAAGCCGCCCGCACGCCTTATGCCGATAAACTCAACCGCGCGCGCGACATCGCAATAAGCAACCCCCAAGCGGTTGCCAACGTCATCAAGGAATGGATGGGCGTCAATGGAACTTGATAGCAAAAACGGCGTAGAAAAAGCCGCCACTTTTTTGTTGGCGTTGGGACCAGAAACCGCCGCGGAAATTTTAAAAATTTTAGAGCCCAAAGAAGTGCAACGTTTGGGGCACGCAATGGCGGGTTTAAAAACCGTTCCGCAAGAAACTATTGAATCCGTTTTAAATGAATTTTTGGGTTACTTGGAAACCCATTCCAACCTGCACGTAGACACCAACGATTTCATCCGCGCGGCGTTTAACCAAGCTTTGGGGGAAGACAAAGCCTCTAATTTAATCACCCGCATTTTGCAATCCAGCGAAACCACCGGCATTGAAAGCTTAAAATGGATGGACGCGCGTACCGTGGCAGACCTCATCCGCAACGAACACCCGCAAATCATCGCCACCATCTTGGTGCATTTGGAACACGACCACGCCAGCGAAATTTTGAATCATTTCAGCGAGCGGTTGAGAAATGACGTGATTTTGCGCATTGCCACTTTGGATGGCGTGCAGCCCATTGCCTTAAAAGAATTAAACGAATCAATGCTGCGCATTTTGTCTGGTCCTTCCAACATCAAACGCACCGCTTTGGGAGGCGTGAAAACCGTTGCCGAAATTTTAAACAACATCGGCTCTGCCCACGAAAATTCGGTGATGGACGCCATCCGCGAATACGACCCGGATTTGGCGCAACAAGTTTTGGACGAAATGTTCGTGTTTGAAAACTTGATGGAAATTGATGATCGCTCCATCCAAATGATTTTGCGCGAGGTGCAATCGGATTCTTTGATTTTGGCGTTGAAAGGGTCCAGTCCGGAATTGCGCGAAAAAATCTTCAAAAATATGAGCCAGCGCGCCGCCGAAATGCTGCGCGAAGATTTGGAAGCCAAAGGTCCTGTGCGTTTGTCCGAAGTGGAAGCCGAGCAAAAAGAAATTCTCAAAACCGTGCGCCGTTTGGCAGATGAAGGGCAAATTGTTTTGGGCAGCAAGGGCGGCGAGCAAATGGTTTAATTTCAAAAAAAGAACGAGTGCACCGTGGAAAAAGACAAAATCATTCCCAAAGAACAGTCTACCCATTTAAAAAAATGGAAAATCGCCTCGTTCAACGCGCCACAAGAATCGCAAAACGAATCTCCCTCCCCGAACGCAGAAAAAGAGGTTTTGGAATCTTTAAACCTAACCTCTATTGCCCTTCCCACCGCGGAAGAATTGGAAAAACTGCACGAAGGCGCATTTAAAGAAGGCTTTGATGCAGGTTTTTCTAAGGGGTTGGCAGAGGGAAAAGAAAAAGGCTATGGGGAAGGCTTAGAAGAAGGCAAAAAAAAGGGACTTGAAGAAGGTTTTCAAACGGGCTTAGAAAAAGGGCAAGAAGAAGGTTTTGCAGCGGGGGAAGAAGAAGGGTTCAAGTCCGGCAAAAAGGAAGGCTTAGAGCGCGCAAAAGAAGAAGAATCACGAAAAACCAAGGAATTAGAATTGCTCTTAGAAAATTTTGCGCACGCTTTACAAACTTTAAAAGAAAACATCGCGCAGGATGTTTTGAAATTGTCTGCCGCCATCGCGCAAAACATCTTGCATAAAGAACTCACCTTGCCGCAAAGCCATTTGAACGCCATTTTGCAAGAAGCCATCAACCGCCTGCCAGATAGCTCGCAAAAAATTGTGGTGCGTTTAAACCCTTCTGACCAAGTTTTTTTGGATACCCAAGATTTCCCGCCCAAGCGCTTTGATTTTATTGAAGATTCCACCATTCAAAAAGGTGGCTGCCAAATTGATTTGGGCGAATCTTCTTTGGATGCCCGCATTGAAACGCGCTGGAACAACAGTATGCACGCCTTGGGTTTGGATGAGCCTTGGGAAGAGCAAAAAATTCTGCCCAACACCAAATCTGTGGTGTCGCAAAATCCGGCGCTTTCCAGTTTTTTGGAAAAAAATTTGGTGAAATCGGGGGAAAATGAAAAAAACAAAACGGATATTTTGGAAATTGATTTATAAAATCCGCGGTCAACCTTTTATTTTTTTAAATTTTTTTTAAATGAATTTACTCAAAAAGTTTTTTACCATCAGCGCCTTCACTTTTTTTTCGCGCATATTGGGTTTTGCGCGCGATTTAATTATTTCGCGCGTGTTTGGGGCTGGCAGTTTCAGCGATGCTTTTTTTGTGGCGTTTAAATTACCCAATTTATTGCGCCGTTTATTTGCCGAGGGCGCTTTTTCACAAGCTTTTGTGCCCGTTTTAAGCCAATATAAAAATGAAAAAACTGAAACTGAAACAAAAACCTTAATTGATTACACCGCCTCGCTTTTGTTTTTTGTGTTGTTGTTTTTAAGTGTTTTGGGCGTGATTTTCGCGCCTTTTTTGGTTTATATCTCCGCCCCGGGGTTTTTAAATGAAAATATGGAAAAATTTCAATTGACCATAGAATTAACAAAAATCACATTTCCTTATATCTTTTTTATTTCTTTGGTGGCGTTATCCGGTGGCATTTTAAATACGTGGAAACATTTTTCCGTTCCCGCATTTTCACCGGCTTTATTAAATATCAGTTTTATTGTAATGGCGCTTTTTTTTGCGCCCTATTTTCATCCACCTATTTTTGTTTTGGCGTGGGCGGTATTTATCGGCGGAATTTTGCAACTCGCTATTCAAATTCCCGTTTTAATTCAAATCAAAAAACTCCCCAAAATTCATTTTAATTTAAAAGAAATTTTAAAACACGAAGGCGTCAAAAGAATATTAAAATTAATGCTTCCTGCTTTATTGGGTGTTTCTGTTGCGCAGTTGAGTTTACTTATCAATACCATTTTTGCTTCCTTTTTAAAAGAAGGCAGCGTTTCGTGGCTTTATTATGCCGACCGTTTAATGGAATTTCCGGCGGGATTATTGGGCGCAGCCTTGGGCACATTGTTGCTTCCTTCTTTATCTTCTGCATTTTCTAAAAAAGATTTCATTGAATATCAAAAATTATTGGATTGGGGATTAAAACTTTGTTTTTTATTGGCGCTTCCGGCTTCCATCGGCATTGCCGTTTTAAGCAAGGTTTTGATTGCCACTTTATTTTTAAACGGCGAATTTTTAATAAGCGATGTTTTAGAAACACAATCTGCCCTGTTGGCTTATAGTTTTGGTTTATTAGCCTTAATCAGCGTTAAAATTCTGGCTCCCGGATTTTATGCCCAACAGAATATCAAAACGCCCGTTAAAATCGCTTGTATCGCTTTATTTTCCACGCAAATTTTAAACCTCATTTTTATTTTTATTTTTCAATTGGATCACGCTGGATTGGCTTTATCCATTTCTTGCGCAGCCTATATCAACGCCCTTCTTTTGTTTTGGGGTTTAAAACAAAAGCATATTTATCACGCGCAAAAAGGCTGGTTTATTTTTTTAACGCGCATTCTCATTGCTTTAATCGTAATGGGATTAACCCTCCATTATTTACAAAACGACCCTACTCAGTGGTTTACGATTCCGCAATTTTCACGTGTTTTGCGCCTGAGTTATATTATTCCCTTAGGAATTTTGGCTTATTTTGGAACGCTTTTTTTATTGGGTTTTCGTTTTAAAGAATTAAAAAATTTTAGAGTTTAATTTTTCACGGCAACTTTCCACGGTCAAAGCTTTATTTTTTTCAAAAAAAAATTTTGTTTGACCGTGGATTTTTGAATTTAAATTAAATTTAAAATTGAATTTAAAATTAAAAGGGAATCAAACCCAAATCTTTTAAAAATTTTAAATTTTGGGAATACTCCAAAAAAGTATCGTTTTGAATTGAAAATAAATTTTTTAATCGGCGCAAACGCTCTGAATCATCTTCGCGCGCGGAGGGTTGCCATTTTTCTAAAACCGTTTGAGCGGCAAAAAAATCATTACAAATCAACAACATATCGTTTCCTGCTGCCCACGCCGCCTCTATTCTGGAAGGCATCTCCCCCGCCCCACTCGCCCCTTTCATTGATAAATCATCTGTAAACACCGCACCCCGAAAACGCAAATCTTTGCGCAATTTTTCGTGCCAAGTCTTTGAAAATACAGCGGTTTTTTGGGAAACCGCGGGGTAAATCACGTGCGCTGCCATCAGCGCATTCAAACGCAAGCTTTGGTAGGGTTTTAAATCGGGGGAAAGCGCCACCCAACTTCGCGAATCCACCGGCAATTGCGTGTGGGAATCTGCTCTCACAAAGCCGTGCCCGGGGAAATGTTTGCCACAATGACTGACGCCTGTGTTTTTTAAGCCCTTCATCAACGCCTTTGCCAAAACTGAGACCGCCTCTGGCTGAGCGTGAAAGGCACGCGTGCCAATAACCTGCGATTCTCCATAATCCAAATCCAAAACGGGCGCAAACACCAAGTCCACGTCAAAGCGCTTTAATTCGTGCCCCAACACCGCGCCCAAAGCTTGGGCGGCGCGCTTAGAAAGACTTTTGTCCTCATCCCACAACGCCCCCAAAGCGCGCGCGGGCGGCAAGACGGAAAAAGGCGCCGTTTTAAAGCGCTGCACCCTGCCGCCTTCTTGATCCACCGCAATTATCAAGCGCGGACGGTCTAAATCGCGCACACTTTGAATTAATTTTTTTAATTGTTTTTCATTTTCAAAATTGCGTGAAAATAAAATAATGCCGCCTACTTTTTCATTCAACAATAAACGCATTTCTTCTTTTTTTAATTTTGTTCCTTGTAAATCCACCATCAAAGCATATTCACCCTGCATTTTCATTCTCCAAAACCACAAAAGATAAAACAAACTCTTTTTCATCACTGATGGACAAAAAAGCATTTTTAAAAAAAACTTTTTCTTCACCGTGGAAAACAAAAAAAGGTTTTCCATTCATATTATGTTGAATTTCAATTTGGTTTAAAAAATAAGGCTTTTTCATTCCCGTTCCCAAGGCTTTTAAAAAAGCTTCTTTGGCGCAAAAATGTTTCGCCAAATAATGGATTTTCTCTTTTTCTTTTTTTAAATTTAAATATTCTTCTTTTTCGTTTTTGTGTAATATTTTTTGAATAAACCCCTTTTCATTTTTTAAAAAAATTTGTTCTATTCTGGAAATTTTTAAAATATCCGTGCCTATTCCTTTGATCATTTTATTTTGCCGTTTCAATGATATTTTTCATTTCTTTAATGGCTTTTTCCAAGCCCACAAAAACCGCGCGGCTGATAATAGAATGCCCAATATGCAGTTCATTTAAACCTTTCATTTGGGCAACGGGCAAAACGTTATAATAATTTAACGCGTGCCCCGCATTAAAACGCATATTTTTTTGAATAATAAATTCCCCCGCTTCTTTAATTTTATTTAATTCCGCTTGCACCTTGGGATGAAAAGCATTTCTCCCCCATTGATAAAACGCGTGCGCATAAGGTCCGGTGTGAATTTCGCACACATCCGCCCCAATTCTTGCGGCAGCTTCAATTTGTTTTAAATCGGCATCAATAAACACACTACTTAAAATGCCTTTTTCTTTTAATTTTTCCACGGTCTTTTGAATATTTTTTTCATTTTCCACAATATTTAAGCCGCCCTCCGTGGTGATTTCACGTCTTCCTTCCGGCACCAACATCGCCATATTGGGAGAGGTTTGCAGGGCGATATCAAGCATTTCCGCGGTGGCCGCCATTTCCAAATTCAATTCAATTGCCACCGTTTCTTTTAAGCGCCGCAAATCCTCATCCTTCATATGGCGGCGGTCTTCCCGTAAGTGTAGGGTAATGCCCGCCGCACCCGTCAATTGCGCCACCACCGCCGCCCAAACGGGGTCGGGCTCATAGGTTTGGCGCGCGTTTCTTAACGTTGCCACGTGATCAATATTGACGCATAAAAAAGGCATTGTTGTTCCTTAAAAAAAAGGTGGGTTTACCGTGGAAAAATTCAAACTTAAACTCTTATTTTTTTAAAATTTTACAAAATGAAAAGCTTCTTCGCTTGGGTCATCATTATTGCGCTTTTTTTGTTGTCCTGCATTTTTTACGCCCAACATTGGCTCAACACTCCCCTTACAATGCCCACACCCACCGCCATTCGCGTGGAAAAAGGCGAAAATTTAAGCCAAATTGTGAAAAATTTAAACGCCAAAGGTGTGCGCGCCCCTCTCTTGCCGATGTTGATTTTGGCGAGAATCAAAATGTTGGATCAAAAAATCAAAGCGGGCGATTATGTTTTGAAAGAAGCTTTAACCCCCTTGGCGCTTTTGACCACCCTCACCCAAGGCGCGCCCTTAAAACAAATGAGCATTTTTTTCGCAGAAGGCTTAACTTTCAATCAATGGAAAAATAAAATTAAAGGAAATTCCTTTATTATCAATGATTTAAACAAAGAAACAGAAGAAGCCATCGCCAAACAATTGAATTTACCCACCTTGAATTTGGAAGGCTGGCTCTTCCCGGAAACCTATTTTGTGGATGCAGAAAGTAAGGCAAGCGTTTTATTACGCCGTGCGGCGCGCGCAATGCAAAAGGTGCTGGAAGACGAATGGCTCTTGCGCGCCAATGACCTTCCTTACCAAAACCCTTATGAGGCCTTGATTATGGCGAGCATTATTGAAAAAGAAACCGCCAAGGAGGACGAGCGCGCCTTGGTTGCCGCCGTGTTTGTGAATCGCTTAAAACGCAAGATGAAATTGCAAACCGACCCCACGGTGATTTACGGTTTGGGCGAAAAATTCAATGGGAATTTAAGGAAAGTGGATTTGGAAAACGACACGCCTTTTAACACTTACACGCGCTTTGGCTTGCCGCCTTCGCCCATTGCAATGCCGGGAAAAAAATCCATCCACGCCGCCTTAAACCCCGCGCAATCCGAAGTGCTTTATTTTGTTGCCAAAGGCGATGGCTCTTCGCATTTTTCCACCACCTTGCAAGAACACAATCGCGCGGTGGATTTTTACCAAAGAAAACGCGGCTCGCCCCCGTAAAGGTGATTTTCCACGGTAAAGCTTTTAAAATTTTGAAAAATGGAAAGGGTGCACCGTGGAAAAAGGAAAATTCATCAGTTTTGAGGGCATAGACGGCGCGGGGAAATCTGCGCAAATGAAAGCGGTGGCGGATTTTTTAAAAGAAAAAAATATCCCCGTTTTCACTACGCGCGAACCCGGCGGAACACCCTTGGGCGAAAAACTGCGCGCCCTTGTTTTAAACCAAAATGAAGATTTTTTGCCCCAAACGCACGCCTTGTTGATGTATGCCGCGCGCTTAGAATTGGTGAATAAAATCATTCTGCCCGCCTTAGAAAAAGGCAACTGGGTATTGTCTGACCGCTTTTTGGATGCCACCTTTGCCTACCAAGGCGGCGGGGAAAATCTGGGGGTTGAAAAAATTTCTGTTTTAAATCAATGGGTTTTGGGGGATTTTCTCCCCGATTTAACCTTGTTTTTTGAAGTGGATTTGAACCTTGCCCAAAAACGCATTGAAAAAAATCGCGCGGATAAAGACCATTTTGAAAAAGAAAATAGAGATTTTTTTAAGCGCGTCCAAGACACTTATCTTTTTTTGGCAAAAGAAAACCCCGAACGCATTCAAGTAGTTTCAAGTAACCTTGATTTCAACACGGTGCGTGAAAATGTTTTCAATTTGATTCAACATTTTTTAAAGCAAAGCGGAAAATAAAATGGAAAATAAAGAGGACAATTCCATTACCCAACTTTATGCCCAAGAATGGCATTTTTTGATAAAAAGAAAAAACCTTCCGCACGCACTTTTAATAGCGGGAAAAAAAGGCTTGGGACAATTAGAATTGGCGAAAATATTTGCCCAATATTTATTGTGCGAAAATGAAGATAAAAAAGAATACCCTTGCGGAAAATGTGCGGCGTGCGGCTGGTTTTTAAAAAACCAACACCCAGATTTTCGTTTGGTTGTGCCATCCCATTTAAACCCACAAACCGATAAAAAAACCACCAGCCCTTTTATTTTAATTGAACAAATTCGCCAATTAAATGAGTTTCTTTATTTAAGCACGCACCGCCAAGGTTTACGTGTTGTTTTAATTTACCCGGCAGAACAAATGAATCATAATGCTGCGAACGCCCTTTTAAAATCCTTAGAAGAACCTGCCCCCAACACTTTATTTTTATTGGTGAGCGAACAAAAAGAAAAATTGTTGCCCACCATTTACAGCCGCACCCAAGAATTGAATTTAAAAACGCCCTCTTTGGAAAAAAGTCTAAGATTTTTAAATCAAAATAATAATGATTTAAAAACAAATTTAAAAATAAAAGAAACCGCCCTTTCTTTTTTTTCTGGCGCACCGATTTTATCCCAATTGGCTTTGGAAAATGGATTTTTTCAAAAAGAATGGTTTCATCATTTAATCCACATTTTAAATTCAGGAGAAAAAATAAACCCTGTTGAATCAGTTAAATTATTGGATAAAGTCTTGCGCGATAAAACCGTGGATTTAATTCAAATTGCAGAAAGCTTACAAAAATGGTTGGTGGATTTGATTCTTTTAAAAACAACGGGGCAGAATCGCTTTTATAAAGAATATCAAAAAGAGCAAAAAAACCTTGTTTTTCCCCTTTCTTCTTCCACCTTGCTTTCTTTTTATTTTGATTTTTTAAGTCAAAAACAGCAATTGAGCCAACCCTTGAACGCCAAATTGTTTTTGGAAGGCTTTCTTTTAGAATACCGCGCCTTGTTTTATAATGCGCGCATTCTTCGTTAAAAGGAACATCAATGCCTGAGGAAACCGCCGAAAATGCCGCCGCGCCACGCAATGTGCCCGGCTTTGTTTCATTAACCTTGCCTTCCATCAGCGCGCTTTACGCCGCTTATATGCCTTTTGTGAAAAATGGCGGATTTTTCATCCCCACCAACGCGCCTTATAAATTAGGCGATGAAATCTTTTTGATGTTGGCAATGAAAGACGACCCTGAGCGCATCCCGGTGAGCGGCAAAGTGATTTGGATCACCCCCAAAGGCGCGCAAAACAAGCGCCCGCAAGGCGTGGGCGTAATGTTTAGGGATGACGAAAATTCTAAGCGCGGCAAACTGCGCATTGAACAAAAATTGGGCACGCTTTTAAATTCTTTGAATCCCACCCACACGCTTTAAAAGGTTTTGCCACGGTCAACGCCCATTTTTTTAAAAAAATTTTTTAAAAAAAATAGAGGGTTGACCGTGGAAAAAATAAAACTATGTTTATTGATTCCCACTGTCACCCCAATTTACCCGAATTAAAAAACCAAACCGAGGGCGTTTTAAAACGGATGCAAAAAGCCCAAGTCCAAAAAGCCTTGTGCATTTCTGTGAACTTGGAAGATTTTCCGGAAGTTTTGAATTTGGCGGAAAACCACCCGGCATTTTGGGCAAGCGTAGGCGTGCATCCGGAATATGAAAACGCCTTAGAGCCAACCGAAGAAATGCTGATAGAGCGCGCCCAACACCCCAAGGTGATTGCCATCGGTGAAGCCGGTTTGGATTACCATTGGCAGCCTTCTGCCCCGCTTTGGCAAAAAGAGCGTTTTCGCGTGCACATTCGCGCGGCGCGCGCCTTGAAAAAACCCATCGTAGTGCACACCCGAGACGCCATCCAAGACACTTTAAACATTTTAAAAGAAGAGCACGCCCAAGATTGCTGCGGCATTATGCATTGCTTTACGGAAGAAAAAAGTTTTATGAAAACCGCCTTGGATTTGGGTTTTTACATTTCTTTTTCCGGCATTTTAACCTTTAAAAATGCGCACACCGTGCACGAATCCACACGCTATTGCCCGGATGATCGCCTCTTAATTGAAACGGATGCGCCTTTTCTATCCCCCGTGCCTCATCGGGGAAAAACAAATGAACCCGCCTTTGTGGTGCACACGGCGGAACATTTGGCGCGCTTAAAAAACACCAATACGGAAGAGATTGCCGCCCTCACCACCGGCAACTTCCACCGCCTTTTTCCCCAAACCTTGGAGAATTAAACAATGCCGTTTTTTTTACTTGCCTTTTTCTTGTTTTGCCCTTTTGCGTGGGCGCAATCTTATGATGACGCCATTCTTTCTGCCAAATTAAACGATTCCAAAACCTTGGAAAGCGTTTTAAGCGCGGGATTATCCCCCGACACCACAGATGAATCAGGCAACACCTTGCTGATTTTATCCGCGCGGGAGGGGAGCAAAAACGCCGTGGAAACTTTATTAAAATTCAAAGCCGATTTAAACGCCACCAATTTGGCAGGCGATTCCGCTTTGAATTTGGCGGCCTTCCAAGGACACTTGCCCATTGTGAAAATGTTGGTGGAAAAGGGCGCGGATATAAACCACGGCTTGTGGCCACCCTTGGTTTATGCCGCCTTACAAAAACACGCGGAGATTGTGCGTTTTTTAATTGAAAAAAAAGCAGACATCAACGCCGCCAGCCCCAATGGCACAACCGCTTTGATGGCAGCCGCGCGCGCGGGCGATTTTGAAACGGTGCGTTTTTTAACCGGAAAAAAAGCCAATCTCCACGCCCAAACCGACCGCAACGAAACGGCACGGGACATCGCCTTAAAAAACGGCAACACCGAGATTGCCGATTTTTTGCAATCCCAAGCCCGGTTCAAACGATAATTTTTTCCACGCTCTTTTAAAATTTTTTTTGAATTTTTTGAACAATGAATGCCCTCACTTTAAACAACGCAGAAAGCGTTTTGCAATCTTCCCTGCAACAAGCGGTTTTGATTTTATTTTGGACGCCGTTTTCGCCAGAATCGCAAATTTTTCTCAACGTTTTAAAAAAAGAAGAATCGCGCTTTGAAAACATCAGCTTTTACCACGCCAACGCAGAAGAAGTCGCGCCCTTGGCGCAATATTTCGGCATAGAACAGTTGCCTTCTTTAAAACTCATCCAAAGCGCACAGCTCATCAACGAAGCCGATGGGGTGTTGAGCCTTGCAGAATTGCGCGTCTTTTTAAGCGATTTTGTGAAAGAAACGCGCGATTTTCACGCAGAAATTCAAGCCGCCATTCTTAGCCAAAATTTAAAAGAAGCCTTGGATTTGGCGGAGATGGCGCTTAGTCACCACCCCAAAGACGAAACCTTCCTTTTGGATTTGGCGGAAATTCATTTAAACGAAAAAAATGGGGAAGAAGCTGAAAAAATTTTAAACGGCGATTTTGCAGAAGAAGTCTCGCGCAAAGAAAGCCTTTTAAAGCGCCTTCATTCTTTACAAAACGCGCCCGATGTTGAACCCTTAAAAAAAGAAGTGGAAGAACACCCAGAAGATTTATCCTTGCGTTTAAAACTTGCCCAAGCGCTTTTTGAAAACGCCGCCTTTGAAGAAGCCTTGGATTGCGCCCTTTTTGTTTTAAGAGAAGACAAAAATTTTGAAGAAAAAAAAGCGCAAACAATGCTTTTAGAATTTTTTAAAGGCTTAGAGGGCGCGCAGTTTGATGATTTACTGCGCCAAAAACGCCGCCAAATGTCGCGCATTTTGAATTAAAAATTCCACGGTCAACCCTTTATTTTTTTAAAAAAATGCATTCCGCCCTTTATTTTGTTGAAACCATCAAGGAAATTGAAAAGGCGTTTATGGGCGAACCCTTGATGGCGCGCGCGGGCAAAGCGGCGGCAGAATGGGCAAAGGAATTAACCCAAAACAATCCGCACCCCATTGTGATTTTGGCAGGCTTAGGCAACAACGGGGGCGATGCCTTGGTGTGCGCGGCGGAACTTTTAAAAGAAAACATCCCCATTCAAGTGATTTTCACGGGCGATGAAAACAAAATGCCCACAGACGCCAAAAATGCCCTTGCCCGCTTTTTGGCATTGGGCGGCACCACCAAAAGCACCTTACCCAAAGATGTGGGCAACATTTCTTTAATTATTGATGGGCTTTTTGGAATCGGCATCAACCGCGCGCCCGATGGGCTTTACGCGCATTTAATCCAATGGGCAAACGAATCCAAAGTGCCCATTTTGGCATTGGATTCCCCTTCCGGATTTTTGCCCAATACAGGTAAACCTTTAACCCCTTCCATCCGCGCCCACTACACCTTAACCTTCATCGCCGGAAAACCCGGACTCTTTACCGCAGATGGCAAAGATTACTGCGGAGAAGTGCGCGTTGCGCCTTTGGATGTGGATTTATCCGCCTTCCCGCCCGCCGGTCACACGGTGGAATTAGAACACTTTGCACCGTATTTATCTAAACGAGCCAACAATTCTCACAAAGGCTGCTTTGGGAACGTGGGCATTCTGGGCGGCTCACGCAGTATGGTCGGCGCAGCCATCTTGGCTTCCCGCGCAGCACTTTATTTGGGCGCAGGCAAGGTTTATTTGGGCTTATTGGACACCCACGCCCCTTCTTTGGATTTCAACCAGCCGGAATTGATGTTGCGCCCGGCCGATTTATTGCTCCACACCGATTTATCCGCCTTGGCGATTGGTCCGGGCTTGGGACGTTCCAACGATGCCTTGCGCTTTTTGGAAGAATGCCTTTCTTTAAATTACCCTTTGGTGATTGACGCCGATGCTTTGAGTTTAATCGCCTTGCACCCTAATTTAAAAAGCCTTTTAAAAAATCGCCCCAGCGATTCCACGCTTTTAACCCCTCACCCCGCGGAAGCCGCGCGCCTTTTGAATGTTTCCTCCAAGGATATCCAAAATAACCGCGTGGAAGCCGCGCGCAATTTGTGCAAACTTTACGAATCGCCCGTGGTGTTAAAAGGCGCGGGAACGGTAGTCGCCACACCAGACAAAAAAGAATTTTTCATCAACACCACCGGCAATGCAGGCTTAGCCACTGCCGGCACGGGGGACGTGTTGAGTGGATTCATCGCAGCACTTTTGGCGCAATCGTGGCCAGTCTTGGAAGCCGCCTTGGCGGGCGTGCATTTGCACGGCAAGGCAGCGGAATACTGCGCCCAAGCAGAAAAAGGTCCCGTGGGTTTAACGGCATCGGAAATCATCCCCGCCGCCCGCACCGTGTTTAACCGCTGGGTCAATCAAGCTTAAATCCACGGTGAACTTCATTTTTTTTCAAAATTTTTGAAGGTTGACCGCGGGAAATAAAAAAACGTCATTCTGAGCGAAGCGAAGAATCTCTTCAAAACAAAAACTGAAAAAGAAGCGTCATCCCTCCTTCCCCTTTCCGTCATTCTGAGC
>QLIP01023362.1_pt1 | contig 75023 bp, 86 predicted proteins | sample 1769771 | NCBI WGS metagenome assembly QLIP01 (sample SAMN09428762, study PRJNA476227) | Gut metagenome, whole genome shotgun sequencing project. | isolation source: cecum | host: Rhizomys sinensis | place: China: Jinsha town of Minqing, Fujian Province | collected 2013-09-23 | reverse complement strand
TATTGACCAAACTTGGTGCGTCCCCGCCGCGCATCCCCACGAGCGAGTTGTGCGCACACTGGAATGACTGCGATTAAAGGGAAGAATGCCAAGACGGTTGTGTGTGGATAATGGCCCGGAATTTACAAACAAGGTTATGGACACCAGGGCGTAAGAATACGGAGTGTACCTGGAATTTAGCCGCACTGCTCAACCAATGGATAATGACATATAGAGAGCTTTAATGGGAGACTCAGTGACAAATGTCTGAATCAGAATGTTTTTCTGCCCCTGGCTGATGCCAGGGACAGCCTTGAAAAATAGAGGCATGATTACAATGAGGATCGGCCTCACGGTTCTTTAGGCTGGATGACCCAAAGGGATATCGAGAGAAATATCAACCCTCAACTCAGGTGGAGCACTAATTTATACTTGGTATCATAAACGGTGTAGGGTCAAGATAGCAAGCCAGGGTAGCGCTTGTGGCTACGGCATATCGGTTACCGAGACCTCGAAAGCGGCAAGCACTACTAATTCTTAACCAACCATTTTCTGCTGAGTCCTAAAACCATCGCGGGGATTTACAAAGAACGCTGGAAAATCGAGCTATTCTTCAAGGAAATCAAACAGAATGTTCGCATTAAAAGCTTTGTTGGCAACTCAGAAAATGCCGTGCTCATCCAGCTCTACACTGGCCTGACTGTATATCTGCTCCTAGCGTACCAGAAATTTCTCAGCCTATCGGCCTGTCCGTTTTCCAGGTTCTCCAGCTAATCCAGATCAATCTACCCGGTGAGACCTCCCTGGAAGAACTGTTGAATCCAAAATGACGAAAAATTGAAATCTCTTACGACTTCAGCCTGTTAGACATGGCCGCTTAGCCGGACAGTAATGTTACAAAATGGTCTTGCGGAAACGTTCGCATATACCGCTTGTCTGGGGATGGTGCGCCATGGTTTTGTTATGCTCGATACCATTCACCCCAGGGGAAGTTGATAATCGTGCGTTTCCAGTTTTCCGCAGTATTCCGTTCTCCTATTTGTCAGGATTCGGATTCCTATTTTCAGTGTGCCGGAATTGATTTGAACGCCTAAATTCGCTCAAAGCCTTCCCTGATAATGCCAGCCATAAGCTGCCTGCGTTTGGGAAGGAATTCCTTTTCATAGTCCATCTGTTCCCAGCCTTCTGGTAGCGCGTGCCAATGTGTAAACCGCCGTAGTTCATCATCCGTGAACTGTCCTTTATTCACTACTTTGGGCACATAGTCCGCCGGTGCGGCATCACTGATGCTGATATTCTGCGGCCATTCAAGCAGAGCCATATTTGCTATCTGGTTGGTTTTTGCAGGAGCGGTGATACCATGTTTTTTCAAAAAGCCTTTGGGGAACAGGTGATGCCTGTCCAAAAGAGCTTTGCGCGGCTGTATGCCAGGAGCCATCATTTTTGCTATTTTCACCTTGGAAAAGAGGACATTGGCATCCAGTAGATTGAGTGCGGCAAAATAGGCTGCCTGCTCAGGGCTACGCGCCGCAGAGGTCTCCATCTTGCCTGGCAGGGTGATGCGCCAGAAGTCTTGGGTTAGTGTTAAGGCCATCTGAGCTTCCAGATGGGCGACAAAATCCTCAGCGCTACTGATGTCCCTGAGCGCGGACATATCTTTTTCCATAACAGATTCTGGCGAGGTACTGTATCTCGCAGTGAGGGAGGAGAAGAAAAACCAGCGCGCAATGACCTTGCGTAACTCTGGCTGTTCAACGCCAAAATCATGCTTGCCGATCAAATAAAACGCATAGGAATAGATAGCAGCCATATTTGAGATGACCATATCTTCCCGAATATAGCCTGCCTGGGTGAGACAGGTCAAAAAGGAAAACCAGTCTGTCAGATGCAGAACCTTTGCCTGGGCCTCTCGAAGTTGAGCGAACTGTTCTTCTCGGCGTTCTGTGTTAAAGGTATTTGTCAGCATATCTTTGCCGCGCAATACAGCATAGACGCTATGTAAGCGAGCGCGCTGAAAGGCCAAGGCTACGCCTGCACGCAAAAGGTGATCCGGTTCTGGCCGGAACTGGTAATTGAACGGAGTCTTGACGCCTGCGGCGGGGGGAGTGCGGCTTTCGCGGGCAAAATTTTCCAGTTCATGCCGACCGGCATCCCAATAAACAGACATGAGTGTGAGGATGAAATCCGCCTGGTTCAGGCTCTTGCCCATGCTGTTGACACGCACAAATACCTGCGAAACTTCTTCCTCGGTCATTTCCGGCATCAGTTGAAGTACAGAAAAATAATATGATTTAGGTAAATTGTGCAGGTCATTAACGGCATATTCGATGCGTATAGCGTCCTCGGCGCTTAGACTGTCGTCGCCGTATGCGGCCCTATAGCGAGATAGGTAGTCTTTGGTGATGCCTGACAGGTAGGCATCCGATTTCCAGAGGATCGAAATATCAGGAAGCCATGCCGGATTTTTGAGGATAGCAGCATCCTGTACCTTAAATTCGCGCTCGATGGGGTTGAAGGCGATGCGAATGTACTCCATCTCGTAGTTGTTGCGTAGCACAGCAACACCTTTGATAACCGCATAAAGGCCAGTCACGCGCTGTTGTCCATCTACGATAAGTTGGCTTGCGACCGCATTTTTCTGTGCTTGACCTATACTGCGCGATGCCTGGGCATAGTTTCCTGTAAGCCAAAATAGCAGCGTGCCTACAGGGTAGCCGCGGTACATGGAATCGAGCAAATCCCGCACCTTGGCGTTTTCCCAAACAAATGGCCGCTGAATCTCTGGTAGCGCCAGGACTCCCGAATCTATATACGCGATGAGCGTTTCTACCGAGAGTGTATTTTGTGTGAAGAGAGCCATAATTCCTCCACCAAGGGCTTAGAATAAAACCAGCATATCTCATACTAATGGCAAATGCCATGCCTGACCCATTGACACCATTTTTCGGAAACTGGCGCAGGGGCAAGCAACGAAATTTACTGCAATGCCTGAAACAGTAAAACCCTCTTGGGCATGGTGAAGATTTTTTCCAAGGCCAGGGCAGATTCTTCCTTTGGTGGCGCAGATTTTCGTTTTGAGCCAAGCATTTTTGCTCCGATTGAATGCCGAACCGCGAAAAATAAAAGCGCCAGGACATAAAAGGCCCTGGCGCTACAATCGCTTGTTTAATGGAGCAAGCGAGTATGGGGAATTCTAAACCTTTGCGGCAGTGCGCAAATCATGGACAGCATCAGTTTTCTCCCAGGTGAATTCCGGCAACTCCCGGCCAAAGTGTCCGTAACAGGCTGTCTTGCCATAGATTGGGCGCTTGAGGTCGAGGCGCTTGCTGATGAAATAGGGCCTGAGGTCAAAGACTTCGCGCACTGCCCTTGTCAGCACCTCGTCCGGTATTTCGCTTGAGCCGCGGGAGGAAACAAGCACGCTTACCGGCTCGGCCACGCCGATGCAGTAGGCAATCTGCACTTCGCATTCCGGCGCAAGCCCAGCAGCAACAACGTTTTTGGCGATGTAGCGTCCCATATAGGCCCCGGAGCGGTCAACTTTTGAGGGATCTTTGCCGGAAAATGCGCCGCCGCCATGGTGGCCGCTTCCGCCATAGGTATCCTGGATGATCTTGCGGCCTGTGAGCCCGCAATCGCCCATTGGGCCGCCAACCACAAAACGGCCGGTGGTATTGATAAAGATCTGGCAATCTTTTTCGTCAAAATATCCCGATCCCTCAAGGATTGGCCGGATGACCTCGGCCTTGACAGCCTCCGCAACCTCTTTCTGGCCAACTTTGTCAGAATGTTGGGTGGAGACAACAACATTGTTGATCCTAACCGGGCGGCCATTCTGGTACTCAAAAGAAACCTGGGTTTTGCCATCAGGGCGGAAGAAATCGACAATGCCGTCCTTGCGCACCCGCGCAAGCTGCTGCGAAAGCTGGTGCGCCCAGTAGATGGGGGCTGGCATCAGGGTTGCAGTTTCGTTGCAGGCATAGCCAAACATCATTCCCTGATCTCCCGCGCCTTGATCTTCTGGCTTGTCCCTAAGCACTCCCTGGGCGATGTCCGGGGACTGGTGGTCAATGGAGGAGATAACTGCGCAAGTCTGCCAGTCAAAACCCATTTCTGAGCTGTTATAGCCGATATTCTTGATCGTTTCGCGCACTACCTTGGGCAAATCTGCATAGCCGCGGGTGCTGATCTCTCCGGCGATAACCGCCATACCTGTGGTGACCAGGGTTTCGCAGGCAACATGGGCGTCTGGATCTTGTGCCAGAAGCGTATCGAGAACTGCATCGGAAATCTGGTCGGCAACTTTGTCAGGATGCCCTTCGGTGACTGATTCTGACGTGAAATAATATTTTCCCTTGTCCTGCATTGCCTGCTCCTTTTATGGTTAAGCTTGTTATTAAAAGTTCACTGGCGCAGAAGAATATTGTCAATCAGCCTTGCTTTGCCCAGTTTTACAGCACAGGCCATGAGAGCCGGGCCATCCGCATGCTCAAGCTCATCCAGGCTGTATGGGTCAACAATGGCAAGGTAATCGGCTTTAGCCAGGGGCATGAATTGCGCAAAATGCTCTAAAACAAGTTCGCGCAAGGCCAAAATATCTACCATGCCCGCTTGTGCGGCTTCCCTGGCCTTAAGCAATGCCGCCCGTATCTGTGCGGCCTGGGCGCGTTCATTGGGGCGCAGATAAACATTGCGCGAGGAAAGGGCAAGGCCATCAGCTTCGCGCTGTGTCGGCATACTTTCAATTTTAATCGGCAGATCAAGATCCTCGACCATGCGTTTGATGATCATCAACTGCTGCCAGTCCTTTTCACCAAAAACGGCAACATTGGCCTGGCTAAGCATGAATAGCTTGAGAACCACTGTACAGACGCCGCGAAAATGCCCAGGGCGGCTGGCGCCGCACAGCGTTGAGGCCATTTTTGGCACTTCAATCCAAGTTGTATGGGCCTGGGAATACATATCCTCGGCATTGGGCATGAAAAGAATATCCGCGCCAAGCTTTTCCGCAATTTGCGCATCGCGCTCAGGGGCACGAGGATAGGCAGCCAAATCCTCCTGAGGCCCAAATTGAGTTGGATTGACAAAGAGACTGACGACAAGACGATCTCCCAGGGTGCGTCCACGCTGAATCAGCGCTTCATGCCCCTGGTGATAGTAGCCCATTGTCGGCACAAGAGCGATCTGCTCTCCTTTCGCATGCCAGGCGCGGCATTGTTCAGAAAGGCTGGCAGGCGAGGTCAATATCTGCATATCAAGTTATGGTTATATAGTTTTTTAGTAATTTTTAGCTTAATCAGCGAAACTTGTAAAGTGTAAATAAAAATCCCCGCCAGGGCGGGGATTTTGGCAATTTAGGATATAATGCCAAGTTTCAGTCGTTCATCTTTTTTCCGATCAGCCCAACAACAATGGAGAGGAGCAGAAAAGCGCCGCTGATCAAAAGTACCTTGGTGTCCAGATCCATGGTTTTCTCCTGTGGCTGTATTTCAACGATATTTATACGCAAAGCATAGCTGGATCGGAAGTTCAAGTCAAGCCATTATCCGCCATAGCTTATTAGTTTGGCAAGTTCCGTCGCAGAGCTTAAATTCAAAATCTTATCCCGCGAAATTCTATTGCCCAGATGAATCTAGCAAGCTTGCGATGACTCTAAATAGTTCACGGTAAGCCTTGCGGCTTTGGGTATTCCCGCTATGGCCATTCTGGCGGGATTCTCTCACTTTCTCAGCAAGTTGACGCAGATTGGTGCGAGTCCTTTCAGGGGCGTTGCCGGACTTCAGGGTAGCCATGAAATCATCCAGGCTTGCGTCCAGATCTTCGGCATCTATGAACTGCGTCCGCCAGGCTTCAGTCTGGTGAAAACGCGCAAGCTCTGCTGCGCTGACATCGTGCAATGCCGCAAGCTCAGAGCGTAAGCTTGCAATATCGTCTGGTGCGTATTCCTCGCGGATCAGTCTGCCTATATATTGCATCTGGCGTCTGCGACCCTCGTGGTCATTGATGCGGACGTAAAGTTCGAGGGCTTCAAGCAGTTCCGGCGTCAGCGGAAGCCTGCGCCAGTCAGAAGCTGTCAGTCTGGTCAGTTCAAGCCCAAGATCCTGTCTGGCCAGACTCTGGCGCTTGAGCGCCGAACGGCTTGGACGCTGATCACTTCCAAGTGCTTTTCGGGGGCGTTTTTTTAGCAAGATTATCTCCTGAAAATCATCAAGGGTTATGCTGAAGCAAAATATAAGCCAAGAATAATTCCGATCAAAATCAGGGGTGAGATTATCGCGTTCAATGTGAAAAATGCTGTATTCAGATGGCGCAAATCTTCAGGTGTGATCAGACGGTGTTCAATAAAGAGCAGAATTGCAATCGCCATGCAGAGTAAATACCAGGGCCAGCCAAGCGCCGCGTCCAGACCGGTCAGCAGGAGAAAAATTACGGTAAGCGTATGGGAAAATCCGGCCATGGCCAGCGCGGCTTTCGGGCCAAGCGCAGCAGGGATTGAGTTAAGGCCGCTTGCGCGGTCAAAATCCATGTCCTGAAAGGCAAAATAAATGTCAAAGGCGCCAACCCAGAATGTTACCGCGCAAAAGAGAAGAATTGGCGCAAGGGTGAGTTTATCAGGGCTGATTGCCAGCCAGCCGGCCAGAGGCGCCAGGCCAAGAGTTGCCCCAAGCCAGAAATGACAAAGGGGACTGATGCGCTTGAGAAAGCTGTAAGCGGCAGCGAAAAAAAGTGCCGGGATGGATAGAATCAGGCAAAGCTGGTTCAAGCCAGCACACGCGCCAATGAAGATGAGGCAGCAAACAGCGCAGAATGTCCAGGCTTGTTTAAGACTGATTGCGCCAGTGACCAGGGGGCGCGATTGCGTCCTTGGATTAGCGCGGTCAAAATCAAGATCGGCAATTCGGTTGAAAGTCATGGCAAAGGAGCGCACAGCAACCATCGCTAAAGTCAGGAAAAGCAGACTTGGCCAGGGCGGAATGCCCCTGGCTGCAAGCACACTTCCGGCCCATGCCCAGGGCAGGGCAAAAATTGAATGTTCGATCTTGATCATCCGGCAAATATCGCCGAAGTGTCCAAAAAGGCCAGGCATCTTAGCCTCCGCAATCAGCTTTTTCGCCCTGAAGCTTGGCCAGCGCATGGGGGAGCGCTGCGAGAATGGGCAAAAGATTTCCGCGCACTGCCCGCACACTGCCTGGCAAATTGAGCAGCAGTGTCTTGCCCACTGTACCACAGGCTAGGCGCGAAATGGCAGCATTGGGAGTTTCAAGCAAGCTTGCGCCAAGCATGGCCTGCACAAAGCCAGGAAGCTCCATATCCATAAGTTTTTTGCTCACCTGGGGTGTAATGTCACGCGGAGAAAGGCCGGTTCCCCCGCTGGTGCAGATCAGGTCATAGCCCTGGAGCAAGGCTAGGTCAGTCAGCAAGGCGCGCAAGGGGATTTTGTCATCTGGCAGGAGAAATTCCTGGGCATAGCCAATGGGCAGATTTGCACGCAGCAGGGCCAGAATCTCCGAGCCTGCGCGATCTTCGCGCTGCCCTTGAAAACCTTTGTCAGAAAGCGTCACAACAGCCACGCTCAAGCCTTCCTTGCGGCTTGCCAGGCGAAGATGTGCGTTATCATCTGCTGCTTGCTGCTGTTTTAGCCGCATGAGCAGGAGGGCTTGCGGTGATTTTAGTTCGGAAGCGCATGGCCAGTAGCAACGGCCACAAACCAAAAAAATGGCTTGCTCAGGGCTATCAGCAGAATAAAGGCGGCTTCCAGCAGGCAAATTGTAGGGATCAGGATCAAGCATCGTGGGCGCAAGCAGACGATGGGCAAAGGGTTCGTGATTGTCCCGCGATATTGGCAAAAGAGGCAGGATTTGATTTGTGGCGCAGTGGCATGCAATTATCTCCAGGTTCATAGAACGTCCTGTGGCGCATATTTGTGGCAGGGGATAGCGCATAATAAAGTTTATTGTAGCGGCAAGCACAATGGGTTACAAGCTTGCCAGCACAAGGGGAGAAATACTGTGTTCAGCAAAAGCGATGATGCGACTGCGGGCTTGCAGATTCTTGCAGGCGGAACCATGCCGAAAGTGTCTGGCGCACCAGAGGCAAGCTTGCTGGAATCTTTTCCAAACCGCTATCCAGGGCGCAATTATATTGTCAGCCTGGTCTTTCCAGAGTTCACTTCCCTCTGCCCAGTGACCGGGCAGCCGGATTTTGGCGTGATCAGCGTGGAATATATTCCAGATCAGCTATGCGTCGAGTCAAAGAGCTTCAAGCTCTACATGTTTGCTTACCGCAATCACGAGTCGTTCATGGAAACGATCAGCAACAAGATCCTTGAAGATATTTGCTTGGCTATTGCACCTGCATGGTGCAGGGTCAAAGGGCTTTTTGCGCCGCGTGGAGCAATCCAGCTTCATGTTTTTGCTGAAAATTTCAAAGACTTATCTCCTGAACGAGCAAAAGATATACGTCAGGCGGTTGCTTTCTGGCAGGCGGAATCCAATCCGCATCGCCCATAGCGCAAACGAGGATAGTAATGGCGCGCCTTTCGCATCTTACGCGCTTCTGGCTGGCTTTTGGGCTTTGGCTTTGCGGAATCGTTGTTTTCCCGCTTATTGGCTACTGGAATATGGCCGAAATGCGCAAGACAGCAGATGACAGGCTGATTGGCGAGGCCGGGCGCTCCGCCAGCCAGCTTGCTGCCTTGCTCTCCCTGCCAGCCTGGGAGCTGGATGAGATCACTGCACGAACCATTGTCATGGGCGCTATGGAAGATGAGCGTATCTATGCCATTAAGGTAGAAGGCAAAGATGGTGTTCTTGAGGGACAGAGGCGCAACTATCTCTGGGAGCCTGTGCCCTGGGATGATGAAATTGCCGATAATTGTGTCAAGGGCATGAATGCGCTCAAGCTGGACGGACGCACAGTGGGCACTGTTGAGGTTTGGCTTTCGCCGCGCCAAAGCCAGGAGGAGCTTGCGCTTATTGGAAGAATTGAGATCTGGCGCGTTATTCTTGAAGCTTCCTTATGGACAGGGGCTTTTCTCCTCCTTTTCTGGTACTGGGGGGATTTCAGCCGCTGGAAGCGGATGCTAAGTGCAAGGATGGGTTCTCAGAAGCAGGAATCCTCATCCCCGGAAAAAATTGTTCTTGGTTTGAGTAAAAATTCAGAGCAGGCAGAGGATAAGGGAGACACCCCTGAAGACGAAGCAGGCGCTTTTGATGCAGAATTGGGTAGAAAGTATCAACGCCGCCACTCGGATTCCTGGAATATTTTTACGGCTCTTTTCAGGCAGGTTTTTGTCCGCGCCCCGAGTCTTATGAACCGCCTTTATGCTGCGGCTGAGTTTGCCGCCCTTTGCCGCCTTGGTCAGATGCTGGAGCGCATAGCGCCTTGCCTTGGCGCTGAGCGTCTGGCTCAAAGTGCAAAAAAAATGCAGGACGCGCTTAATGATCCCGATAATCTTGCCCAAGCGCTGGCCGTGGAGGAATGTTCGCGGGATTTGCGCGACTTGCTTGCGGAGCTGGAAGGCAGTCAGTTGCAAGCCGGAAAGCCTGCGGGGCAAGATGAGGGGGCAGTGCCTGCGGCTGAACAGAATAGTCCGGGGAATGAATGATGGGCTTTTTTTCCGCAGTCAAAAAATTCTTTGCGTCTGGCAACGCGCAAAAGGCAGAAGATGCTCCTTTGCGCACTCAAGCAGTAGCAAGCGGGCGTGATTCTACTGAACAGGATAGTCTTGGGGGGGAGGATGCTCTTGTTGTCCGCTTGCGTGCGGCAGAGCCAAACTTGTCCTCCTGGCTTGGCATTGTCCTTGAAGGCGTTGATGGTGTCGGAGATTTGCTCTTTGAACGGCTTGCTTTCCTCTTGCGCGTTCTGGAGACTCCCGATGCTGAAGCTGAAGAATTCCTGGCGGATTTTCGTGCATGGCTTGTGCGCAATGAATATGAAAAGCTTTCGGAGTTTCGTTCAGAACTTCAGTACAGATTGGCTATTGCCCTGGAACTTGAGGATGAGGAGGATGAGCGCGAACGCATCTTTTTGAAGCTGCGCGACGGCCTTGCCCGCACACGTGAGCAATTTGCCCTGCATTTTGACGAATTGTTTGCGCAACATGTTAAACTCACCGCAGATTTCTGGAATGAGCTTGAAGAAATTTTTATCATGGCCGATCTTGGCTACGAGCCAGCCAAAGATTTGATACAGCGGCTCAAACGCCGTGCGCAGCGCCAAAAAATTGATAATCCGGCACAAGTGCGCGAGCTTCTGGGCGAGGAATTGCGCGAGATTTTTCAGAAGCCAAAAGCCATTTCGGCATTTAATGTCCCGGAAGTTATTTTGTTGGTTGGAGTCAACGGCGCAGGAAAGACAACAACCATTGCCAAACTTGCGCACAGGGCGCGGATGCAGGGGAAAAAAGTCCTCATTGTCGCTGCGGATACTTTTCGGGCTGCTGCCATTGACCAATTAGAAGTGTGGGCAAAACGTGTAGGCGCAGCTTTCTATGCCAAAGAACCCGGTGCGGACCCGGCTTCAGTTGTCTGGGAGGCAATGGAACTGGCCATGCGGGAGGAGGTCGATCTGGTCTTGGTAGATACAGCCGGACGGTTGCAAACCAAGACAAACCTGATGGCAGAATTGGGCAAGATCCGCCAGGTGCTTGGGCGCAAGCACCCTGGTGCGCCGCATCGCTCCATTCTTGTGCTTGATGCGACAACGGGTCAGAATGCTCTTTCCCAGGCAAAACTTTTCCGCGAAGCCGCAAAAATCAGTGAGCTGATCCTGACTAAGCTTGACGGCACAGCCAAGGGCGGCGTGGCCATTGCAGTTGCCATGCAGGAGAGCTTGCCGATCACTTATGTCGGCCTTGGCGAAAAACTGGAGGATTTGCGGGCCTTTGATGGTGCAGCCTTTGCAAAGGTGCTTTTGGGAAGCGAAGAAAACAATTAAAAAAATCCCATAAAAAAACTTGACGTGCAGAGGCGGCTGGTTTAAAAGAGCCTCCGCTTCAATTACAGAAGCATTCCCTGGACGGCAGGGAAAGGGCGGATTGAATCTGTCCTGATGTTTCCGCCAGTAATGGCTGTCAAAGTCATCTGGCGGGGTTGACATTCGCAGGCGTTGCCAAATGCCGCATAATGTCGTGCCGTTCCAGCCCACTCACGGAGCAAGCGCGGGCCAATGCCTGTGCAACCGGGGCTGTAAGGTCGGGTCTTATGAACCCGTTGGTGAGCCTGCGGAATCTTTGCCGTATCTATCTGGCTAATCCGCATGCTATGATTGCACAAAGATGATCCCGGATCTGAATCGGGGACTATGCAAATCATTTCGTCTTTGTGTTCTGCGCCAATGATTCATGGCCTCGTCTTTTGGTTGCTTGCCAGCGGTATGGCCTCGTTTGGCAAAGGTTCTTGCGGCCAGGGATTTCTTTGGAAATGGAGTAGGCAAAATGACAACAGTCAGCAGTGACCGTATCCGCATCAAGCTCCGCGCCTATGATTATCGTATTCTGGATAAAGCAGTTGCGGAAATTGTAGATACTGCACGCAATACAGGGGCTGGTGTGGCGGGGCCAATTCCCCTGCCCACAAATATTCATAAATACACTATTCAGCGTTCTGTACACGTGGACAAAAAATCGCGTGAGCAGTTTGAGATGCGGGTTCATAAGCGGTTGATGGATATTCTTGAACCCACGCAGCAAACAGTCGACGCCCTGGGCAAGCTCTCCCTGCCAGCGGGTGTGGATGTGGAAATCAAGCTCTAGCGGGAGGCGGCAATGGCAGAAAAATTGGGAATTTTGGGCCGTAAGCTAGGCATGACCCGCATCTTCTCCGATGACGGCGCGGCTGTGGCAGTAACAGTGATCCAGGCAGGCCCGTGCGCTGTGACGCAAGTCAAGTCAGAAGCAAAAGATGGCTATAATGCATTGCAAATTGCTTTTGAAAAGGCCAAGGCCAAACATGTCACAAAGCCCATGCAGGGACATTTTGCCAAGGCTGATGACGGGCTTTTTCGCCATACGCGCGAAATCAGGCTTCAGGGTGCGCCCCAGCACAAGCTTGGCGAGCAACTGACAGTTGATATTTTTAAGCCCGGAGAGAAGGTCAAGGTAACCGGCAAAAGCGTGGGCAAAGGCTATCAGGGCCGGATGCGCCGCTGGAATTTTGCCGGTTCAAAAGACAGCCACGGTTGCGAAAAAGTGCATCGCAACAATGGTTCTATTGGCAATAACACCTTCCCAGGGCATGTTTTCAAGGGGCGCAAGATGGCTGGTCATTGGGGCAACGAAACTGTAACTGAACTTGGCTTGGTTATTGTCGGGGTGCGCCCGGAGGACAATGTGATCCTGGTCAAAGGCTCCGTGCCCGGCCCCAGGCATGGTCTCGTGCTGGTGCGCCAGCAGTAGGGGGAGGCATGGCAACTGTTAAAGTATATGATCAGAAAAAAAACGAGGCAGGGGAAATTACTCTTGCGCCTGAAGTTTTTGAGATAGAGCCAAGACCAGAGATTTTGAATTTTGTCGTTCGCGCCCAACGCGCAGCCAAGCGGGCGGGGACGCATAATGCAAAGACCCGCGCCCAGGTTTCAGGTGGCGGTGTTAAGCCCTGGAAGCAAAAAGGAACAGGCCGGGCTCGTGCCGGTTCCAACCGTTCGCCAGTCTGGCGCGGCGGTGCGATTATTTTTGGGCCATCCCCGCGTGACTACGCATTCAAAGTTAATAGCAAGGTTCGTGCGCTTGCTCTTAAAATGGCGCTTTCCAGCCGCTTGGCAGGAGAAAGTCTGCTGGTGGTTAAAGACATCAGCCTGGATGAGCCAAAAACAAAACTTTTCATGCAGGTTGTTAAGGCTCTTGGGCTGGATGAAGCCCTGATTGTCATCCCTGGCAAAAACGAACAGCTTATCCGATCCTCACGCAATATTCCCGGTCTTTCCATGACAACCCCAGATCATCTCAGCGTTCTGGAAATCCTCAAACACAAGCAGCTAGTTCTTCTGGAGGGGGCGGTTGGCCTCATTCAGGCGCGTTTTGCGGTAAAGGAGGGCTAAGATGGATTTAACAGCTATTCTGCTCAAGCCCCTTCTTACTGAAAAAACGACCATGCTCAAGGACGAGGCCGCACAGGTGGCATTTTTTGTTCACCCAAAGGCCAACAAGATTGAAATCAAGCAGGCAGTGGAAAAGGCTTTTGCCGTCAAGGTGCAAGCAGTGAATATTGTTCGCAGAGCACCGGCGGACAGAGTGCGGCAAGGCCGCATAGTCGGGCGCAAGCCAGGCTGGAAAAAAGCCTATGTGACCCTGGGCAAGGGCGATAAAATCGAGTTCTTCGAGGGAGTGTAAGATGGCAGTCCGCAAGCTGAAACCCACTTCTGCGGGGCGCCGTTTCCAAACGGTCTCTGACTTTGAGGAAATTACGCGAACGACTCCAGAAAAGTCGTTGACTGAGGGCCTGCCCAAAAAAGCAGGGCGGAATAACCGAGGCCGCGTCACCAGCAGGCGTCGTGGCGGAGGGGTGAAACGCCTCTACCGCATCATTGATTTCAAGCGGAACAAATTTGGGATTCCGGCGACTGTGGCTGAAATTGAATATGATCCCAATCGCACAGCGCGAATTGCCCTTCTGCAATATGCAGACGGCGAGAAGCGCTATATTCTTGCCCCTGTGGGCATTGCAAAGGGCGATACTGTCTTGAGTGGCGTGGACACACGCTCAGGGCAGATTGCTGACATCAAGCCAGGCAATTCCCTTGAGATGGCTCGTATCCCGGTGGGTACAGTTATTCATAATATTGAGCTTTCTCCAGGCCGCGGAGGTCAGCTTTGCCGCTCCGCTGGCACGTATGCTCAGCTTGTTGCCAAAGAGGGCAATTATGCCCTGCTCAGGTTGCCTTCAGGCGAAGTTCGCAAGGTGCTGGCCTCCTGCATTGCCACAGTGGGGCAGGTGGGTAATATTTCGCACGAGAATGTTTCTTTGGGCAAGGCGGGGCGCAATCGTTGGCTTGGGCACAGACCAAAGGTGCGTGGTGTGGCGATGAACCCCATTGACCATCCCCTTGGCGGTGGCGAAGGCCGCAGTTCAGGCGGAAGACATCCTGTTTCCCCTTGGGGTATGCCAGCCAAGGGCTTTAAGACTCGCGACAAGAATAAACCGTCATCGCGGTTGATCATTAAGCGCCGAAGCCAGAAGTAGGAGAATAGTTCATGCCCAGATCGCTGAAAAAAGGGCCTTTTGTTGACGACCATCTGCGCAAGAAAGTGGATGTTGCTGTTGCCAATAATGACCGCCGTGTGCTTAAAACTTGGTCACGCAGGTCAACAATTCTGCCTGAAATGGTTGGGCTGACTTTTGCCGTGCATAACGGCAAGAAATTTGTGCCTGTCTTTGTCACGGAAAACATGGTTGGGCACAAATTAGGCGAGTTTTCGCCTACGCGCACTTTCCATGGACACGCTGCTGACAAAAAGGCCAAGGCTACCAAGAAGTAGGTAATTATTATGGAATCTTATGCCATTGCTAAATACCAGCGCGTATCGCCTCGCAAGGCGTTGCTTGTGGCTCGTAATGTTCAGGGGCTTGGTGTTGAAGAGGCTATGAATATTTTGCGTTTTACGCCAAATAAGCCTGCCGGGATCATTCTCCGTGTGTTGCGCAGCGCCCTGGCCAATGCCTCGCAGCTTGGCGGTGTGGATGTTGATGCTATGGTGGTCAAAGAAGTCATGGTTAACGAGGGGCCAAGCTGGAAGCGCTTCATGCCTCGCGCCCAGGGCAGGGCAAGCAAGATACACAAGCGTACAAGCCACATCACCGTGACACTTGAAGAGGGGAAGGCATAGGCTATGGGTCAGAAAGTTCATCCGTTCGGCTTCAGGCTCGGCTATAATAAAAATTGGCAGTCACGCTGGTTCAGCAGCAAGGAATATCCTGCCTTTGTTTTTGAAGACAACAAGATTCGCGCTTTTGTCAAAAAGCTGCTCTATAATGCAGGGCTTTCGCGTATTGAGATTGAACGGGCCGGTGGCAAGGTGCGTTTGATTCTTTCAACAGCCAGGCCGGGTATTGTTATTGGACGCAAAGGCGTAGAAATTGAAAAATTGCGCAATGACCTGCGCGATAAGTTTGGCCGTGAATTCTCTCTTGAAGTCAATGAAATTCGCCGCCCAGAGACCGAAGCGCAGCTGGTTGCCGAAAATATTGCCCAGCAGCTTGAACGGCGCGTGGCTTTTCGCCGCGCAATGAAGCGTACTGTATCTATGGCCCGAAAATTTGGCGCCGAGGGCATTAAAGTAACCTGCTCCGGCAGGCTTGCTGGTGCAGAGATCGCCCGCACTGAATGGTACAGAGATGGCCGCGTCCCCCTGCAAACCCTGCGCGCCAATATTGATTTTGGCTTTGCAGAAGCGCGTACAACTTATGGAATCATTGGCGTCAAGGTTTGGATTTACAAAGGCGAAATCCTTGATAAAGAGGTTGATCAATAATGCTTGCGCCTAAAAAAGTTAAATTCCGCAAGTGGCAAAAAGGGCGGTTGCGCGGCTTGGCCACGCGTGGTGCTGATATTGCCTTTGGGGATGTCGGCCTCAAGGCTATTGAGCATGGCCACTTGTCCAGCCAGCAGATTGAAGCTGCACGTATTGCCATGATGCGGCATATCAAGCGAGGCGGGAAGGTTTGGATACGGGTTTTCCCTGATCGTCCTGTTACGGCTAAGCCGCTGGAGACCAGGCAAGGATCTGGCAAGGGCGCTCCTGTTGGTTGGTGCGCTCCTGTCAAGCCGGGCAGGGTGCTGTACGAAATCAAGGGCGTAAGTCTTGACTTGGCAAAAGAGGCTCTTACCCGAGCCGCGCACAAGTTGCCCATCAAGACAATCATTGTAGTCAGGGAGGGCTTCTGATGGCAGTGCGAAAACAGAAAAATGAAGATGCAGTGCGCATTCAAGTTTCTGATTTGCGCAATCTGGATATTGCGGAATTGCGCAATAAGCTTGCCAAGGAGCAGGATGATTTGATGCGGGCGCGATTCAAGCACACTACAGCCGCTCTTGAAAAAACATCAGAACTCAAGGACATGCGCCGCCAGATTGCACGAATTTATACCGTGCTCAATGAAAAGGAGCGGAGGGCCTGATATGCAAGCTCTGGAAAAACGCAAGGGCCGAGTTCTTACGGGAATCGTAGTTAGCGATAAAAACGACAAGACAATTGTTGTGCGCGTTGAAACTCTGGTGAAGCATCCATTGCTAAAAAAATATGTTCGCAGGCGAAAAAAGTTCACTGCGCATGATCCGGCCAATGAATGTAAGCTCGGAGACACAGTTAAGATTGTCGAGTATAGGCCGCTTTCGCGCAACAAGCGCTGGCATCTGGTTTCGATTATTGAAAAGGCGGCTTAGGAGGAATCCATGATCCAGGTTGAATCAACCCTGCAGGTTGCGGATAATTCTGGAGCCAAGAAAGTGGCCTGCATCAAGGTTCTTGGCGGATCGCACCGCCGCTATGCATCGCTTGGCGATATTATTATGGTTTCTGTAAAAGAAGCCATGCCCCACAGCAAGGTCAAGAAAGGCGATGTGCTGAAAGCGGTTATCGTGCGTACAGCCAAGGAGGTTCGGCGCATGGACGGCAGTTATATCAAGTTTGATGGCAATGCTGCTGTCTTGCTCTCCAATCAGGGAGAGCCAATAGGAACACGCATTTTTGGCCCTGTTGCGCGAGAACTCAGGGCGCAAAATTTTATGAAGATCATTTCCCTTGCGCCAGAAGTGCTTTAGGAGACTCAGATGAAACAATTTCGCATCCGCAAGGGCGATAATGTGATGGTCATTACTGGCAAGGATGCCGATAAAGACATTCCGCGCAAAGTACTCAAGATTTTGCGCAAGCATGATCGCGTACTGGTGGAAAAGGTCAATATTGCCAAGCGCCATATGCGCCCCAACCCTTATGCCCAGCAGCCTGGCGGCATAGTGGAGAAAGAGATGCCCATTCACATCTCGAATGTGATGGTTGTCTGCCCCTCCTGCCACAAACCCACGCGCATTGGCTACCGCTATATTGAATCAGAGGGCAAGCGCAAGAAAGTGCGCTTCTGCAAGAAGTGTAATGAAGTCATGGAATAGGGTGATAGAATGACACGTCTTGAGAAGATATATAAAGAAAAAGTCGTTCCTGTACTGCAAAAGGAGTTTAACTATAGCTCCCCAATGCAACTTCCAGGAATCGAAAAAATTGCTCTTAATATTGGCTTAGGATCTGCTACACAGAATAACAAGCTTATGGAGGAAGCTGTGGCGGAACTATCTGCCATAGCTGGCCAAAAGGCGGTTATTACCCGGGCCAAAAAATCTATTGCCGCTTTCAAATTGCGCGAAGGAATGCCGATTGGTTGCCGTGTTACCTTGCGCAGAGACAGAATGTGGGATTTTCTGGATAAACTGGTAAATTTTGCCCTGCCGCGAGTTCGTGATTTTCGCGGCATCCCTGATCGCGGTTTTGACGGTCGCGGCAATTTTACTCTTGGGGTCAAGGAACATACAATTTTTCCTGAGCTTGAGATTGATCGCGTGGAAAATCCAAAGGGAATGAATATCACCATCGTGACCACTGCCACCACTGACAAGGAGGGAAAATTTCTTCTTGATCAGCTTGGTATGCCTTTCCGCAAGTAGGAGAAGCCATGTCCAGAACCTCCTTGGAAGTCAAGGCTAAGCGTAAGCCCAAATTCAGTTCCAGGGCCTATAACCGATGCCCGGTATGTGGCCGTTCAAGAGCCTTTCTGCGCCAATTTGGTGTATGCCGGATTTGTTTTCGCAAAATGGCGCTGAATGGCGAATTGCCAGGCGTGCGCAAGTCCAGTTGGTAATTACTGCATTAACGATGCAGTTGACGGCGCCAGAAGTAGATAGGCGCAGGGAAGTGGCGGCATTGTGCCGCTGGCCCCAAGTTAAACCAGGAGCAGTAAATGCTTACAGATCCTATCGCGGATATGCTGACGCGCATCCGCAATGCGCACCTCGCCCTGCACAGGGAAGTTAATGTGCCACGCTCGAGGATGAAGGAAGCGCTTGCAACGATCCTTAAGGAGGAAGGCTACGTTGAGGATGTTGCGCTTGAAGACAAGCAGATTGTCATCACGCTGAAATACCTTGATGGCAAATCGGCAATCAGCGGCCTCAGGCGCGTAAGCACACCCGGGAGGCGTGTCTATGTTAATTCGCGCCAGATTCCCAGAGTTCAGAATGGTCTTGGTATATGTATTCTTTCCACGTCCAGTGGTGTGATGGACGGGGCAAAGGCTCGCGATCGCAAGGTCGGCGGCGAATTGCTCTGTGAAATCTGGTAGGGGTGGAATATGTCACGCATAGGCAAACTGCCCATTCCAGTTCCCGCTGGCGTAGAAGTCAAGATAGGGACTGATGTAATCGAGGTTAAAGGCCCAAAGGGAACAAACAGCACGCCCAACTGTAGCTTGCTGGACTATGAGCTGAAGGATGGTCACATAAATCTCAGCCGCAAGGAAGATAGCAGGGAAAGCCGTGCCCAGCATGGCCTTAGGCGGACACTTTTGGCCAATTGCATAGATGGTGTGACCAAAGGTTTCAGCAAATCCTTGGAAGTTATAGGCGTTGGATACAAGGTTGCGGTTAAGGGCGACATGATTGAACTTTCTGTCGGGTTTTCCCACCCTGTGCTTTTGGACTTGCCCCAAGGCATCAAGGCAACTGTTGAAGGTCAGATATTGACCCTTTCTGGCATTGACAAGGAGCTTGTGGGCGAAACAGCGGCAAAAATCAGGCGCATTCGCAAGCCAGAGCCGTACAAGGGCAAGGGCATCAAGTACACTACCGAGACCATTCGGCGCAAGGTCGGCAAATCCGGCGGCAAGAAGTAGGTGCAGGGCATGAAAGTCAGCAAGAATGATTCGCGCAAGCATCGCAAAGTTCGCATTCGCAAAAAGGTCAATGGCACTTTTGAAAGGCCACGCCTTGTGGTTTACCGCTCAAACATGCACATCTATGCCCAGATTGTGAATGACCAGAAGGGGACTACTCTGGCCCAAGCCTCAACACTCAGTCTGTCGCGCACAGAGCCGGGCATGCACTGCAATAAGAGCGGCGCTGAACGTGTAGGCAAAGAAATTGCCCGCATGGCTAAGGAAAAGAATATCAGCAAGGTTGTTTTTGATCGTAATGGCTATTTATACCACGGCCGGATCAAGGCTGTGGCCGATGGTGCCCGCGAGGGCGGTCTGGAGTTCTGATATGCGCCAGGATAACTCGAATAATAGCGAGACTCAGCAGAACGAGTTGGGTGAAATTGAAAAAATTGTCGCCCTTAACCGTGTTGCCAAGGTGGTTAAAGGCGGCAGACGCTTCAGCTTCAGCGCGCTAGTTGTTGTTGGCGATGGCAAGGGCGGAGTAGGCTTTGGCCTTGGGAAAGCTCAGGAAGTCCCGGAGGCACTGCGCAAAGCCACAGAGAAGGCACGCAAAAACAGAGTACGGATTCCCCTGCTTGAGGGAACCTTGCCCTATGAAGTGCTTGGCCGCTTTGGCGCTGGCCGCGTCATGCTTAAGCCAGCCAGTGAAGGCACAGGCATTATTGCTGGTGGCGCAGTCCGTGCAGTAATGGAAGCTGTTGGTGTGCGCGATGTTCTAGCCAAGGCTATCGGGACAAATAATCCGCACAATGTTTTGCGGGCAACCATGCAAGGCCTGGCCGAATTGCGCAGTGCAGCAGATGTCTCCGATTTGCGCGGCATGAAGCTCGAAGCCCCGAGGAAATGACCATGAACGAAATCAAGGTAAAACTTGTGCGCTCGCGCATAGGCACAACGCCGCATCAGCGTAAGATGCTGGACGCTCTTGGGCTGAAACGGATGCAGATGGTCAAGACATTCAAAGACAATCCCGCTATTCGCGGCATAATTGAAAAAATTCCTCACCTCGTTGCCGTGGTGGATTAAAGGGGCAGATAATGATTCAGTTGCATGATCTTTACCCGTTTCCTGAAGAACGCAAGGCCAGGCGGCGCGTAGGCAGGGGGCAGGGTTCTGGACTGGGCGGAACTTCAGGGCGCGGCCACAAGGGGCAAAATGCAAGATCTGGCGGTGGGGTACGCCCTGGCTTTGAGGGCGGCCAGATGCCTTTGCAGCGCCGCTTGCCAAAGCATGGCTTCAAAAATGCGCTCTTCAAGGTTGTTTTCAGCGTTGTAAATCTGGACTCACTTCGTGAGGCATTTCCTGATAAGACTGACATAAGCCTGGAAGACATCTATCAGCGTGGCCTTGTTAAGCGCAATGAGCCTGTGAAGGTCCTTTCGCGTGGTGATCTTGCTGTGGCCCTGAACGTTGAAGCGCATCGCTTCAGCAAAGCGGCACTGGAGAAGATTCTCAAGGCTGGCGGCAAAGCCACTGAGCTTCTGTCAGAAACAGATGTGAATGTTGTTGGGGCAGTGGAAACTGTCTCTGTGTTAAATACTTAATATCCCAGGTTTTATTCGGCATTGCGTATCAGATTTTAATGAACCGATAGACAGCAGGTTTCCAATGGCTGTAGCACAGACTGCGAATAATATGGCTGGCCAGCCAGCACTTGCCAAGCGCATGGCTTGGACTTTCTTTATTCTTTGCTGCTACCGCATTGGTGTGCATGTGCCTATCCCGGGGGTGGATGCTGCCGCTCTGGCCTCTTTTTTTCAAAGCATGGCTGGAACGCTATTTAGCCTTTTCGATATGTTTTCAGGCGGCGGACTTTCAAACGTCTCAGTCTTTGCGCTTGGTGTAATGCCCTATATTTCTGCCTCGATTATCATGCAGCTTTTGCAGGTGGTCAGCCCGGACATAAAACGGATGGCCAAGGAAGAGGGCCAGGCAGGGCGGCGCAAGATTACCCAATATACCCGTTATCTCACAGTCGTTATTACACTGGTTCAGGGTCTTGGGATTGCAGTTGGTCTTGAAAATATGACCAGTCCATCAGGCGCGCCTATCGTTCTGCATCCTGGCTGGAGCTTCAAGCTGGTTACCATGATAACATTCACAGCTGGTTCTGTGCTTGTAATGTGGCTTGGGGAGCAAATTACCGAGCGCGGAATTGGCAATGGCATATCACTGATCATTTTTTGTGGCATTGTTGTAGGTATCCCACGCGGCATCATTCAGTCAGTTGCCCTGATTGAGGCAGGGGACATGAGTATATTCATGGCCATAGTGATCCTCGTATTTATGGCCGCAGTTACGGTCTGTATTGTTTTTGTTGAGCGTGCGCAGCGCCGCATACCGATAAGCTATGCGAAACGTCAGGTTGGCCGGAAGATGTTTGGCGGCCAAAACTCCCATCTTCCTTTAAGATTGAATACTGCAGGCGTAATCCCGCCGATTTTTGCATCTTCCCTATTGCTATTTCCAGCAACTATTGGCCAGTTCTCAGGCAATGAGTATGTACGGCGTGCCGCTGAAATTTTTTCGCCAAGCGGGATCATGTATAATGTGTTTTATGTGGCCTTGATGTTCTTTTTCTGTTATTTTTATACAGCTATCATCTTTGATCCAAAAGACATGGCTGAAAACCTGAAAAAGGCAGGCGGTTTTATTCCTGGGATTCGCCCGGGTGAAAAGACTCAGGAATATATCGACACAGTGCTTTCGCGCCTTACACTTTCTGGCGCTGTTTATATCTCCCTGGTTTGTCTCATGCCCATGCTTTTGATCCATAATTTCAATGTGCCATTTTATTTTGGCGGCACAAGCCTTCTGATTCTAGTGGGTGTGGCTATGGACTTTATGAATCAGGTAGAATCGCATCTGATTTCAAGCCAGTATCAGGGACTAATGCAGAAAGCGCGGCGCAGTGGTCGCGCTTGAGCTTTCTTTTCTGTCTGCATGAAAAAATATCACGGCGCATATATCAAGAACGATCGGGAGATAGCTTCGCTTAGGGAGGCCAACAGGCTTGTAGCCAATTTTCTTGATGCCGTTGGCGAAATGCTCGCTCCAGGGCTGTGTACCAAAGATATAGAAGCTCTGGCGCTTTCAATGTGCGCCAAGTGGCAGGTCAAGCCTGCCTTTCTCGGTTACAGCGGCTACCCCTATGCAACTTGTTGTTCAGTGAATGAACAAGTGGTGCATGGGTTTCCCAACGATCGCCCCTTGGCTTCTGGGGATATCGTCAGCGTGGATATGGGCGTCATCTATGATGGTTTTGTGGGCGATGCGGCGCGCACCTATGCTATTGGCGACATTGACCCGGATGTGCAGCGCCTTTTGCGCGTAACAGAAGATAGCCTTTATCTTGGAATTGATCAGGCTCGCGCAGGCAATGATGTTTATGCCATCGGGGCTGCTGTGCAGGCTTGTGTTGAGTCTGCCGGGTTTAATGTTGTGCGGCGTTTTGTTGGCCACGGAGTAGGTTCAAGAATGCATGAAAAGCCAGAAGTTCCTAATTTCAAGCCCAATTCTTCCGGCCTGACTTTGCAGAACGGCATGGTCATTGCCATTGAGCCTATGGTCACAATGGGCAGCTACGAAGTTGATATTTTGCCCGATAAGTGGACAGCTGTGACGCGGGATGGAAAATGGGCCGCACACTTTGAACATAGTGTGGCAATTACACCCTCCGGCCCACAAATTTTAAGCCTTTCAGATCGATGCTTAAATGCCTGAGCGTACAAACTATTGACAGATTGACAAGCCTCGGCTAATAAATTCAGTTCTTGCCAGTGAGATAGGCGGGTCGAAAGACCTTATTTTGGAGAAGTCCATGAAAGTCAGACCATCTGTGAAAAAAATATGCCCCAAGTGCAAGGTAATCCGGCGCAAGGGTATTCTGCGTGTGATTTGCGAAAACCCCCGGCACAAGCAGCGCCAGGGCTAGGGCAGGAGAATAGTTGTGGCGAGAATCGCTGGCGTTGATCTTCCGCGTGGCAAACGCGTGGACATAGCCCTGACCTACATTTATGGTATTGGCCGACCCACTGCATTAAAAATTCTCGACAGCACAGGGGTCAACTGGGAGAGAAATATTGACGATCTCTCTGCAGACGAAGTCAATGAGATCCGCAAAGAACTTGAACAGCATTACAAAGTCGAAGGCGATTTGCGCCGGGAAGTCTCTGGAAATATCAAGAGACTGATGGACATCGGATGCTATAGGGGCTTGCGTCATAGGCGCGGACTGCCCGTACACGGCCAGCGCACCCATACGAATGCCCGTACGCGCAAGGGTCCACGGCGTGGCGCAGTAGGCAAGAAAAAATAGCAAAATCCTTTTATTGTGCTTTATCAACGGTTTAAGTTAACGTAGCAGATTGAGGATAAAAATGGCTAGGCCCAGAAAAGCTGTCAAAAAGAAAGAAAAGAAGAATGTGCCCTTGGGTATTGCGCATATCCAGGCTTCTTTCAATAATACGATTGTCACTTTCACGGATACTCGTGGCAATGCAATTTCCTGGTCATCGGCAGGCCAAAGCGGCTTTAAGGGTTCGCGCAAGTCGACTCCCTTTGCGGCTCAGGTTGCAGCTGAAACAGCTGCACGCAAGGCCCAGGAAAACGGTATGCGTACAGTTGGTGTATATGTGAAAGGCCCTGGGGCAGGACGTGAAGCTGCAATGCGCGCCATTTCTGCTGCTGGCTTCCGTGTGGCTTTCATCCGTGATGTTACGCCCATTCCGCATAATGGTTGTCGGCCACCCAAGCGCCGCCGCGTATAGCAGATTTTCAGCTTCTGAGCGAGGACTGATTTTATGGCCAAATATACAGAAGCCAAGTGTCGGCTTTGCCGCCGTGAGGGTTGCAAGCTTTTTTTGAAGGGCGATAGATGCTTTTCCGAAAAGTGTTCCTATGAACGGCGTCCCTACGCCCCAGGCCAGCATGGCCGTGCGCGTAAAAAAGTCAGTGAGTATGCGGTGCAGTTGCGTGAAAAGCAAAAGACGCGCCGTGCTTATGGTGTGCTTGAACGCCAATTTCGCGGCTATTTTGAAAAGGCCGAGATGCACAAAGGTGTTACTGGTACAAATCTTCTCGTAAGCCTCGAACGCCGTCTTGATAATGTGGTTTATCGCCTGGGCTTTGCCAATTCACGCGATCAGGCACGGCAGTTGGTGCGCCATGGCCTGTTCACCCTCAATGGTGAAAAGGTCAATATCCCTTCACTTCAGGTCAGTGTTGGCGATGTTGTGGCCGTGCCGGAAAAGAACCGCAAAGTCCCTGTTCTGGCAAGCGCTGCCGAAAATGCAGGACGCCGTGGTTGCCCAAACTGGCTCGAATCTGATGCCGCAGCATTCAAGGGTACAGTCAAGGCATTGCCGCAGCGCGATGACATCCAGTTCCCCGTAAACGAGCAGCTCATTGTCGAGCTTTATTCCAAGTAAGCGGGGTGATGATGCTTATTAAACAAGGCGAAAGGCTGATCAATTCCCGCAACTGGATAGAACTCGTTAAGCCCGAGCAGATTATCCGTGAGGATCAAACCAGTGACGGGATGTACGGCAAATTTATCTGTGAACCTCTTGAACGCGGCTACGGCACAACCATCGGCAATGCCATGCGCCGGGTGCTTCTGGCCTCACTCCAAGGGGCTGCTTTTGTAGCTGTCAAAGTCTCTGGAGTTCAACACGAGTTCACCACCATTCACGGCGTTCTTGAGGACGTTACGGATTTAATCCTCAACCTCAAGCAAGTCAGACTGCGTATGGATACTGACGAACCGCAACGCCTTGTCCTTAGAGCCGACAAGAAGGGCAATGTTACTGCGGCGCAGATTAAGACAAATCAGCGTGTGGAGATCCTCAATCCAGAGTTGCATATTGCAACATTAACAGAAGATGTGCCTTTGGAAATGGAGCTTGAGGTACGCATGGGCAAGGGATATGTGCCTGCGGACATGCATGATGATTTGCCTGAGGAGATCGGGCTGATTCGTCTTGATTCCAGCTTTTCTCCCGTGCGCAGGGTAGCCTATGCGGTGGAACAGGCCAGGGTTGGGCAGATGACCAACTACGATCGCCTGATACTTGAAGTCTGGACCGATGGTTCTCTTTCCCCTGATGATGCGGTTGCCTATAGCGCCAAGATCATCAAGGAACAGATTTCAGTATTCATCAATTTTGATGAACGCGCTTCCGGGGATATGTGCCTTTCCAGCAGTGACAACGGCGAGCTTAACGAGCATCTATTCAAGAGCATTGACGATCTGGAGCTTTCTGTCCGTGCCACCAACTGTTTGCGAGGCGCGAACATAGCCACTGTGGGCGAGCTTGTGCAGCGTACAGAAGCCGATATGCTCAAAACGAAGAATTTTGGGCGCAAATCGCTGGATGAGATAAAGAACGTGCTTCTGGACATGGGTCTTGATTTCGGAATGCGCGTGGACGGGTTTGACAAGAAATATCAGGAATGGAGAAGGAAGCAGCAAAATGAGGCATAGTAATTCCGGCAGGAAATTTTCGCGCAGCCCGGCGCATCGTAAGGCCATGTTGCACAATCTTGCCAAGGCGTTGCTGCTTCATGGCAGGATTCGCACAACAGAAACAAAAGCCAAGGATTTGCGCCGCGTAGTGGAGCCGCTGATCACCCTGGCAAAAAAAAATAGTCTCCATGCGCGCAGACTGGCTTATCGTGTTCTCAATGATCATGGCATTGTCAAACATTTATTCGATCAGCTTGGGCCAAAATTTGCGCAAGTTCCAGGGGGCTATACCAGGATAATCAAACTTGCCGTCCCGCGCAGGGGTGACAATGCACCCATGGCGGTGATTGAATTTTCCCATCAGGCTGATCCTGTCGCAGAGGCTGAAAAGAAACCCAAGCCGGGTGTTGATAAAGCCGAATAAGCACGTTCATCAGGCTGGATTTTGAGGAGGCTTCGGCCTCCTTTCTATTTTCTTGTCCAGCGATAGATCTGGGGATTGTTTTCCGAAACCTGAGACTTATATACTCATTCCAAGCGGTCTTAAACCCTGCATCGGAGTTCCTTTTTCCTTGGTATCTTGGCCTGGGACTAAGGCTTGCGAATACGCGCTTAGCGCGTTATGGTCTCTCACCTGCGAGGGTGGCGGAATGGTAGACGCACTGGATTTAGGATCCAGCGCTGTAAAGCATGAGGGTTCAAGTCCCTCCCCTCGTACCACTCCTCCAACATCCTGAAATCCCTTACCAAATCCTCTTCTCACCAAGTTGCCTAACTGCTACCAAGTTTAAGATTTTGGTTGCAGTAACCAAGTGCCTTAGTTTCGACTTGATCTGACAGTAGGGCCTCGTGTGAGGCAACTCCATGTTTACAATCTCAATCATTGGGCTTGTTTTAGCACTAGTTCCAGCAGATCCTTCGCTACTTGAGGAGTGTCAGATCCAAATAGGGGCTTCCAGAGACCTTTTGTTCTGCTTTCCCCTCCAGTCCTTTGACTTCCTCCATTTTCATGCCAATTTTCGTGCCAAAAGGCCAGGCAACGCCAGTTCCAGATGAGAGCAGCAGAGTTAGCGCAAGCAGGATAGCCTTTTTCATCTTCTCACTCCTCACTAGGTCTGACGTAGTATATAGGCTCCAGCCTAAAGCGGCTCTTGGCAGCATCGGTAAGCTTGTCCATATTGGCGATCCATAGCTCCACAAAGCGCTCCAGGTCTATTAACGTGATCTGACAGGTGCAGCTTCTGGCGAAATATTCGGCCTCTCCGGTGAATCCGCCAAGGCAGATAAAAATCCCCACATCCTTTTGACCCAAATTGGCAGAAAATGCCTTGACCACAGAAACCGGTGCCTTGGCTTGCTGGCGCTTCACCTGGACTTTGACCACCGGAATCCTTGTGCCGAGTGGGTCGACAAAGGCAATAATGTCGCAGCCGCCGTCTGGCCCAGGAGGCGCAATCCAGTTCACATGGAAGTCCATAGCTCTTAAAAGGTCGGCAACTACGTCCTGAAAGGTGTACTCGTTCATGGAGTGCAAATAGGACTTGATGCTCTCCTGGGCAGTGGCCTGGGCGTCCTCAAAGGTGAGCGCAGCGGAAATTTCAACTTCCATCTCCTTTTTGACCCCTGGCAGATTTCCGCCTTCTGCCACGCGCCCGATTTCCCAGCTTTCGTTGAGTTTGCGCCTTTCGCCAGCGGCCTCTTTTACGAGTTCTTCCGGGTCAGTACATTTGGCCAGTTTAGCCTTTCCCTCGTTGGTCAAAAACCATTTTCCGACACGGCTGCCAATTCCGCCACCTTCCAGATGGAGCCAGCCGATTTTCCGGCAGTTGGAGCGGATGTGTCCAAGCGCAGCCCGGAGGTTGTCCCTATCTCTTTTATCGGTGATTTCCGGGTGTCTCTCGTAAAAAATCTGAGACAGGTCAGAGTAGGTTATTCCTTCCGGGTGCTCCTGCATGATCCTGAGCCACTCGACAAAATAGTCGTCTAGCTGTCTTGCACTAAAACCCATATTCCTCTCCCTTTCTCCCTTGGACGAGTGTCGCGTTTGCGGAAATTTTGAGACTTCCGAATTTTGTGAGTGTGTCCCATACGGGTTCATACGGCCAGTTCCAGCGTTCAAAACTGGTTTACAACGTATTTTGTAAAGTCAAGCATTTAGCCTTTTTGTTGGCTCTTTGCTAGTCATGACCCAAACAAATAAATAGGCTGGAGCAAAATCATGATCTGCGCCAGCCCACGAAAAGCCATTGGTGTTCCAGGCTTGGCGGAGGGGGTGGGATTCGAACCCACGTACCGGCTCAGCACCGATAACTCGATTTCGAGTCGAGCGCGTTACGGCCGCTTCGCTACCCCTCCGCAATGCGGAAAATGGCATAAAAGTGTCTTAAAGGCAAATTCAGAAGCCGAAGGGATGATGCGCCGGAAATGCAGGCTCTGAGGCTAGTGCTACTTTTTTTTGCTGGCTGGATGTTTGGGCTGAGACTTTAGGCCTTTGCTGGCAGGGGATTTTTTATGTTTTTCTTCCCTTGGCTTTTCAGGGGGATCGCTTTCTGTCAAAAGCGACTGGAAGTTGAGGACGCGGCAGGGCTTTTGCGGCGTATCTTCTTGCGCACCAGCCATGTTTTCCAGGGAAAAGCCTGGCGCTTCTGCGGACACGGGATCTGGCGTCTGGGCATTTTCCGGCTGCTTAAGCTTGCGCCAGCTATAGTTAAAAAGCTGGTTTTTCCAGCGCTTGGCCTGAATCAGCGAAAAAACCAGGGCCGCCTCTTCCCAGCGCACAGTTGGCTCAAAGCGATGGCACTTGGTTGCATACTTGCTCCAAAGGGCCATCAAAGATGCCTCATCCAGGGCCTCAAGCTGTTTGGCAAGCTTGAGGAGTACTTTTTCAATTCCATCCTGCATGGCTTAAAATTAGGCCGCTGGCGTCCATTGGTCAAGACGTTAAGAAATTCCATCTGGCTTCTCTGGGCGTCTGCCCTTGACGGCACAGAGCTTTGCGGTTAGGCTGGCATAATTTACAGCATGAAATGAGCTTTCAAGATTTCAAGCGGCAAGACCGCTTTTTTGCTACCTTGAGCCTTAGTTGGCATATTTATCGACTATCATGGGTAGCATAGAGGAGTGGAAGATGAAACGGACATATCAGCCAAGCAAGATCCGCCGTGCCAGGACACATGGCTTCCGTGCGCGTATGGCAACCCCAGGGGGAAGGGCCATCATCCGCCGCCGCCGGGCCAAGGGCTGCAAGCGCCTTGCTCCCTAGCGCAAGATGCGCCCCCAGGAAGCGGCGCAGGGAAAACTAGGCTACCCCAGGCAACGGCGTCTCCGCCATAAGGCCGATTTTCAGCGTTGCCGTCTTGAGGGCCAGCGTTTCCACAGTGCGCATTTTCTGCTCTATGTTCTTGAGAGGGATGAAGCAATTGCCCCGCGTAGCGGTTTTGCAATTTCGCGGAAAGTGGGCAATGCCGTGCGCCGCAATCGGATCAAGCGTATTTTGCGTGAATTTTTTCGTCTTCGGGGTATGAGCTTGCCCGCTTTTGACTATCTACTTTCGGCCAAGCGCGATGCGACTTACGACCGGCTTGATTTTGCCGTAATCAGCGCCGAGCTTGACGTCCTGATTAAACGCGCTGCAAAGAAAAGCTTGAAAGGCCAGATTCAGGCAGACTTATGAAGACTCTTTTTGTGCGCAAAATATGCGTTTTGCCGATCCTTGCCTATAAGCGTTTCATCTCGCCCCTGCTTCCGCCTGCCTGCCGCTATTATCCAAGCTGCTCCACTTATGCCCTCGAGGCCATTCTCAGGCATGGGATTTTCCAGGGCGGCTGGCTGGCTTTCAAGCGGCTCTTGCGCTGCAACCCCTGGGGTGGATCTGGCTATGATCCTGTGCCCGAGGCAAAATGCTCCGCGCCTTATTCACGCAATACCTGGAAATGACTGATGCAGGATAATAAAAATCTGATTCTCGCTGTTGTCTTGTGCATGATTGTCCTTTTTGGCTGGAGCTATTTTACCGAATATATGGGCTGGACGCCCAAGCGAGATCCGGCTCAGCTGGCTCCGCAGGAAGAAGATGCAAAAATTTCTGCGCAAAAGGCCCAGCAGCGCAAGGCCGAGGAAGCGCGTGCGGCAACGCTGCCTAGCTTCAGCCCCTCGCCAGGGCGAGATTTCAAGGTTGACACGCCGCTTTACGAGGCGCTTTTCTATACCGGCGGCGGCCCTCTGCGCTCATTCAAACTCAAGCGCTACCATTCGGGCATCCTGCCGGATTCAGCCCTGGTGAACATGGTTGACGAGCGCACGGCAAGGGTCGCCCCGCTTGGCATTGTGCTCAATAGCCAGCCCACCTGGAGTACGGGAAAGTGGGCTTTGGATAATGACAGCACAAGCCTGAGCCTTGCTGAGAATCAGACAGGCAGATTCTCGCTCACTGGTGAAGCTGACGGCTTCAAGCTTGAGCGCATTTTCAGCCTGAACGCCAAGGATTATCTGATCTCGGAGACAATCCGGCTCTACAATGCCAGCCAGCAGCCGCGAAGTGTGCGCCTGGCTTTTACCCAGGCAATGGATGCAAGCCATTCTTCCGGCAGCCAGTATGACTCCATGCGCGTAGCCTGGGATGACAATGGCAGCCTGAATGAGGAATCCTCCGGCAAAACCCTTGCAGAAAGCGGCGTTCAGGCCACTGGCAAGATCTATTGGGCCGGGCCCATGAGCACCTATTTCCTGGCCGCTGTGCTGCCTGGCGATCCCGATGGGGTCACGGTCAAGGGGCTTGTACAGAACACGGTCTATCGCGTGGCCGTGGAAAGCGCAGAATTTATGCTCAACCCGGGACAGATGCGCGAACTCAAGGTTTCTTACTGGTTTGGCCCAAAGGATCGCGCTGAACTTGGGGCAGTCTCGCCGCAACTGGCCAAGAGTGTGGATCTGGGCTTTTTCAGCAGCATCGGCAAGGGCTTGCTCTGGATTCTCGAATTTTTCCAGCAATATGTCCATAACTGGGGCATTGCGATCATCCTGCTTACTGTGCTGATTAAGGTGGTGTTCTGGCCGCTTACGGCAAAGAGCTATGCCTCCATGGAAAAAATGAAGGAACTCCAGCCGCTGATGACGACCATTCGCGAAAAATGCAAGGGCAATCGCGAACAGATGAACAAGGAAGTCATGGCCCTCTACAAGAGCCATGGCGTTAACCCAGCCAGCGGCTGTGTGCCCATTCTGATTCAGCTTCCGGTCTTTTTCGGGCTGTACCAGGCTCTTTTGAGTTCCATTGCCCTGCGCCACGCTTCTTTCATCACCTATCTACCAGGCACAGACATTATCTGGCTTGCGGATCTCTCGGCCAAGGATCCGCTCTATATCACGCCCGTGGTCATGGGTATTTCAATGTTTGTGCAACAGCGCATGAGTCCGCCGCCGGGCGATCCCATGCAGGCCAAGATCATGATGTTCCTGCCGCTGATCTTCACGGTACTCTTTCTGAACTTTCCCTCAGGACTGGTACTTTACTGGCTGGTGAACAATATTCTTTCCATCTTCCAGCAATGGTTGATGATGCGTAAAAACAGCCGTGGCCACAAAGCAAGGCCCGTTGCCAAGGCAGCCAAATAACAGGCAGCTGATCGTGATAAGAGGACAATATGGACGGATTCAAGGATTTTGTTGCCAAGGATATAGATAGTGCCATTGCCGCGGCCTGTGATTTTTACGACAGCCCGCGCGAAAAGCTGGAGATTGAACTGATTCAGGATGCCAAAAGCGGTATTTTTGGCATAGTTGGCGCACGCAAGGCCAAAATTCGCGCCAGGCGCGCCCAGTTGCGTACAACTGTGGAAAATCTGCTTGGCAAAATGGATGCTCAGGCTGGAAGCAATGATTCCCAAAAAAGCCAAGGCGTCAAGGAGCATACGCCCAAAAAAGGCCAGATGCAGCAAGCCGAGCCATCTGCCTGTGAGAAATACGCAGACCTGGCCCAGGAGAGAAGCGAGGCCAAGCCCCCAAGGCGCAAGCAGGGCGCACAAAAACCGCTCCAAGCCCCTGGCCGGCGTACTGAGCGCAAGACCGATGCTACGCATAAGGGAGCTTATGACGCGCCAAAGCCAAGGCCAGCGGGAAAAGCCAGGCCGGGGTCTGTTGAAGAAGATCTTTCCCTGGAAAATGATTTTTATCCAGAGGCAGGTCTCGGCCTTAGCCAGCAGCCCGGCGCAGATGTGCATCCAGGCGCTTCCCAACTGAAGCCTGCGGAGGCTAAAGGCCATTTTGCACAGGAAAACGACCTTGCTGACCATGACGCAGAAGATGAAAGCCAGCCGCACAAGGAGCTTGATGCCGCAGAACTGAAGCGTCTGGAAGATCTTGCCGGGGAAACTCTGGCCAAGCTCCTAAGACCCATTGCCCCCGATGCACGGCTCAAGGTGCAGGCGGATCAGGGCCGTGTGTGCGTTCATATCCAGTGGTCTGGGGATGCCGGCCTGCTTATTGGCCGCGAGGGCCAGAATCTGGCATCCCTGCAATATCTGGCTTCGCGGATTATCTCCCGCGCCATGAATACATCTGTGCGCGTTCAACTGGATGTGGGCGACTATCGCCGCAAGCAGGAAGAAAAATTGCGTGAAATGGCCCTTGCGCTGGCGGCCAAGGCCAAGGCCAGCGGACGCACCTATTCCACGCGGCCCTTGTCTTCCTATCATCGGCGCATTGTTCATCTGGCGCTTCAGGAGCAGGCAGGCATCCAGACCCAGAGTAATGGCGAGGGGGCGCTCAAGCGCGTGCTGATTTCCCCAAACGGCCCAGGAAGAGCCTGAGCGCCAAGGATGCAGCCGACCATCGCGGCCATCGCCACTCCCCCGGGCCAGGGCGGCATTGGCATTGTGCGCATTTCCGGCGCCCTGGCCAAGGAGATCCTCTCCAGACTCTTTTTGCCCCTTTCCCCGGATTTTGAGAATTTCCAGCCCTGGCGTCTTTATCGCGGCAGGGTGCTTGACCGTCACGATGAAGCTGTGGATGACGCCCTTGCGGTATTCATGCCAGGGCCGAGAACTTTCACTGGCGAGGATGTGGCTGAAATCCACTGCCACGGAAGCCCGCTGATCCTTGCCGCTGTTATGGAAAGCGCCATCAATCTGGGAGCCAGGGCTGCCGCACGCGGAGACTTTAGCCGCCGCGCCTTCCTCAATGGCCGTCTGGATTTGAGCCAGGCAGAGGCTGTGGCTGAACTGATTGCCTCGCCTTCCCGCGAGGCTCTGCGCCAGAGTTTGCTGCGTCTTGACGGCCTTTTGGGCCAAAAAGTTGCCCAATGCCATGAGGTTTTGGAGGATTTGCGCAGCCAGGCCATTGTTGGTCTGGATTTCCCGGATGACGAAGTTCCCGCCTTATCCAGGGCGGATTTTGCCAAGGCTGTCCAGACTGTCTTAGCTTCCCTTTCCTCGCTTTTGCACGGGGCCAGACGCGGGCGGCTGATGCGCGAGGGGGCGCTTGTGGTTCTGGCCGGGGCGGTAAACGTCGGCAAATCCAGCCTGCTCAATGCCCTGCTTGGGCGCAAGCGTGCCCTGGTCAGTGAATATGCCGGCACGACACGCGATTTTATCGAGGAGAGTTGCGACCTTGAGGGCCTGCCTGTGCGTCTGGTGGACACTGCGGGCCTGAGATCTCTTTCGCAGACAGGTGCAAGCAGCCCCGATGGGCGCATTGAGGATCTGGGCATGAGCTTGAGCCGCCAGCGCCTTGCGGAAGCCGATGCTGTCCTTGTTGTTGTAGATGGTGGCGCCCTGGGGGAAAAGGCATGCCTGGAGCAAGAATGCCCGGACTTGGCAACGCGTGAAATTCTGGCTCTGCTTGAGCGGCCCGAGGGGGGCATCCCAGCGCTTCTGGTCTGGAACAAGAGAGATCTCTGTTCGCCGGCCAACTTTCCGCCCCCTTGGGCTGATGGTATTTTGGCGGTGCAGGTTTGCGCCACAAGCGGGGAAAATCTTGATTCCCTTACGCGGAGTTTGCGTGAGCTTTTGCTTGCGGGTGAGCCGCCTGCGGAGGGGGCGCTTGCGCCCAATGCCCGTCAGACTAAGGCCCTGGAAAAAGCCATTGCCGAACTTGAGGCATTGCTTGCTGACATTGGGGACGGACAAAGCTATGATTGTTGCGTAGCCAGGCTGGATTGCGCTTCTGCCGAACTGGATAGCCTGCTTGGCCTGGGCAGTGCAAAGGATCTCCTTGACCGCGTTTTTGCGCGTTTTTGCATCGGCAAATAGCCAGGGCATCTTGTTGAGGCAAGCATGGAAGCGGCCACAGTCAACCGCAGGCCCAGTGCCGAAGAAATCAATGCCATGCCCTTGCGCCACTATGATGGGCGCATTGTGCTTGTGCGCAGTCTTGCAGACTGGCGAAACATTGAGTCCGAATTAGCCAGCGCTGAACTCCTTGGCTTTGATACGGAAACGCGGCCAACTTTCCGCAAGGGCAAGCAAAATCCCCCCTCGCTAATCCAACTGGCGACAGAGCAGGCTGTTTTTCTGATCCAGCTAAGCTCCTTTCCTTTTTCTGCTCCCTGTGCGGAAATTCTTGCCAATCCAAAGATTGTCAAGGCCGGGGTGGGCATTGCCGAAGATATGGCGGCCCTTGCGCGGATTAATCCTTTCCAGCCTGCCGGGCTGGCTGACCTTGGCCTTATGGCCAGAAGCCTGCGTATTCCCTGCCAGGGCTTGCGCACCCTGGCGGCAAGCCTTTTTGGCTGGCGCATATCCAAAGGCCTGCAATGCTCCAACTGGAGTCTTGCCGATTTGAGTCCAAAGCAGATCAGTTATGCGGCAACTGACGCCTGGATAGGGCGGCTGATTTATCTGAGGCTTCTGGAACTTGCCGAAACGGAGCAGGGCAAGGCCCCCTCCAGCAAATGAGAACTTGCAGATGAGCGCAGGGGGCATGCGCCTGGCCTTCTTCAGTGGCGGAAGCGCCTTGCGCGGTCTCAGCCGCCAACTGGCCAGCAAAGGCCATGACAGCATCCACCTGGTCAGCACCTTTGATTCTGGCGGAAGCTCGGCAGCCTTGCGCCGCGCTTTTGCCATGCCGGCTGTGGGCGATTTGCGCAACCGCCTCCTGGCCCTGGCGGAAGCAGGGCAGGATGACTGCCTGGAGTTTTGCGCCAGGCGTTTGCCAGCGGAGGGGGATTGCGAGAGTCTGCGCACTGAACTGCGTAGCTTGGCCGATTGCGCCCATCCAGCCTGGGCCAGACTGGATGCCGGGAAGATCAGGCACTTGCAGGTTTATTATGCAGAATTTGTCCGGCGCATGCCCGCGCATTTTGATCCTCGCAAAGCCTGCATTGGCAATTTGATTCTTGCCGGGGGCTATTTGGCCCATGGCCGTGATTTTGCGCCGCCGCTCACTCTGCTGTCGCGCCTGCTCAAAGTGCGCGGCCGGATTTTGCCCATAGTCAACGAGAGCCTGCACCTGGGCGCAGAATTGGCCGATGGACGGATAATTTGCGGCCAACACCGCTTCAAGGAGCTTGCCCAGCCTGTGCGGCGGCTGTTCTTAACTGTGCATGAGCCAGATTCAGCCCAGGCCAGCGTTTGCCGACCGCCAGTTAGTCCGGCTGTTGCCGATGCCCTAGGCAGCGCCAGTCTGATCTGCTTTCCAATGGGCAGTTTTCAAAGCAGTATTCTGGCCAATCTCCTTCCGGCTGGCGTGGGCCAGGCTGTGGCGCAATCTTCCGCGCCAAAGCTGTTTATCCCCAATTCAGGGGCTGACCCCGAACTTTGCGGTCTGGATCTTGTGGCCCAGGCCCGAAGCATCCTTGACCTGCTCCGCGCCGATGCCCCTGATGCTTCCGCCAGCGCTCTGCTTGGGCATGTTCTGCTTGACCCAAAAAATGGCTGTTATAATGGCGGCACAGGCCCGGAGGTGCTTGCCGGGCTTGAGGCTTTGGGGGTTAGAGTTCACCAGCGCAACCTTGTGCGGGCGGATGATCCCGCATGTCACGAGCCAAAGGCCCTGTTGTGCGCCCTTGAGGAATTGGCCCTTGTCCTCTGAGTGCGCTTGCGCGAAAGAACTTCTGGTAGATCAAGATCTTGCCGGAAAGCGGCTGGATCAGGCGTTATGCGTTCTTGTCCCGGCTTTGGGCCTGCGCGGCAGGCGGCGTTTGATTGAACAGGGCCTGGCCCTGCTCAATGGCCGCGCTTCCAGAAGCGGCGTAAGATTGCGCTTGGGCGACAGGCTGAGCCTTGGGCAGTGGAATCCGCCTCTGGCGGAGTTTCAGGGCCAGAGCGGAGAATCTCCGCTTTTTCTGGAAGAGTACCAGGGGCTGGCCTTTCTCTATAAACCCAGGTTCATGCACAGCGTTACCCTGGCTGGAAGTTTCGCCCCAAGCCTGGAAGCGCTGTTGCCAAGCATCTGCCAGGGGCTTGAGCTGCAAAGTTCTGGTTTTAAGCCCAGGCTGCTCCAGCGCCTTGACTTCGGCACTTCCGGCCTGCTTTGCGCAGCGCTAAGCCCTGAGGCCGCGCTTGCTTTCCGCCAGGCCGAAAGCCAGGGCCAAGTGGAGAAGCGCTATCTGGCCCTGCTCTGCGGCGAATTTGCGCTTGAGCGCACAGCCAGCCAAGCCCTTGCGGGGGGAAAGCGCAAGGTCAAGGCCCTTGCCAGTAAGGCAAGCCCTGAGCGCTGGAGCCATTTTTGGCCCTTGAAAATCTGGCGCGGAAAAGAGGCGCAAGAACTTGGGCGAGATCTTATGCCAGAAGACGATTGCCATGAAGACAAGATCAAGGACACGGATTCAAGGCTTGATTTTTTGGGCGCATCCGTGCTTCCGCAAGCCCTGAGCCTGGTAATGGTGAGCATCAAACAGGGGGCGCGACATCAGATTCGCGCCCACGCTGCTGCCCTCGGCCATCCCCTTTTTGGCGATGCGCTCTATGGAGGCGAAGCCTGTGCAGCAGGCTTTTTTCTGCACGCTTTTGCCCTGCAATTAAAGCTTGCCGGGCAAGAGCTTAGGACAATAGTTCGAAAGCCGCCCTGGCCGCTGGACAAGCTTTTGTTGCAGGAGGCTCTTGAGAGAGCCTTGACACTTGCGCAGGAGCAATTAGAAGAGCAATTAGTAGTCCCCTTGCGATTAAATGACGCCGCAAGGAGCTCAAAATATGCAAAAAGTCTGGAAATAGACCCTGAAAAGATAGGCTTCAGTTCAAAGGAGATAAAAATGTCCAAGGCAATCTTGGTGGCTGTACCTTCCGATGCGCCGGGCGGCATTGCTGCCAGCCCAAGCGCCCATTTTGGTCATTGCGCATTCTATACGATTGCCCGCATTGAAGCCGGGCAAATCATGGAAACGCAAATTTTTGCCAATCCAGGCCATGAGCATGGCGGTTGCGTCAAGCCTGTGGAGGAACTTGCCAAGCAGGGCGTAGAGGTTCTCCTGGCTGGCGGCATGGGCATGCGCCCCCTTGCGGCCATGCAGCAGGCAGGAATCAAGGTTTATCATCTGCAAAGCCAGCTTACGGTGGGCGCAGCTCTGGAAGCCTTTGCCCAGGGGCGGCTTAAACTCTTTGGCGAAGATCAGCTTTGCAAGGGCTGCGCGGGCCATCATTGATCGCTACCCGCTGAAATCCTGCGGCCTTGGCTTTTTTGCCAGTGTGGCTCTACCAGCAGCCTGCTATTTCATTCTCCGCCTCATTTACAGGCACAATAGTCTTGCCGATGGGGCAGAGGGTCAGGGCAGCCAGCTTGATATGTTGCCAGGCAAAGGGAATGCCAATGATTGTCAGGGCGCAGATTATCGCCCAGCCCAGATGCCCAAGGGCGATCCAGATGCCGACAAAAGGCAGCCAGAGGATATTGCCCACTGCGCCCCAAAAGCCAGTGCCAATATCTTTTTGCCCGCTGAGCAGATCGCGGTCTATGGCCACTTTGCCAAAGGGGCAAAAGGCAAAAAGTCCAATTACAAAGCAGGCCCTGCCCCAGGGGATGCCGAGAATGGAAATAAAGCAAAGCAGCCCCGCGAGCCACCAGTGCATGCCCATCCAGACGCCGCCAAAGATAAACCAGAGGATATTGCAAAGCTGATTCATTATCTTTGTAAGAGGCGGCTTTTTACGAAGTCTGGAACTTTATTTTGACCTGCTCGCTTCCTTGCGGGGAGAGATTTGCGATCTTGCCAATTTGCCAGGCCGGGAACTTGAATGCCTCAATGCGGTTTATGCACTCCTCTGCCTGAGCCTGGGGCAAAATAAGGATAAAGCCGATGCCGCAGTTGAAGATTTGGAGCATTTCCGGCCAGGAAAGGGCGCCTTCTTTTTTGAGCCAGTTAAAGACCTCGGGCACTTCCCATGCGCCAAAGTCAATTTCTGCCTGCACTGGGGCTGGAAGGACGCGCGGGATATTGTCGTAAAATCCGCCCCCCGTGATGTGAACCATGCCCTTGATGTTCAGATCGCGCAAAAGCTGCTGTATTGCTTCCACATAGATGGCGGTAGGGGTAAGCAGCACATCGGCCACTGTTTGCCCCTCAAGGCCCGGGAATGGTGAATCGCCCTTGAGGCCGCTTTGCGCCAAAAGCTTGCGAACCAGGGAATAACCGTTGGAGTGGACGCCAGAAGATGCAATGCCCACAATGGCATCGGCCACCTGGACGCTTGAGCCGTCAATCAGCCGCGCATTGTCCACCAGACCAACACAAAAACCTGCCAGATCATATTCGCCAGGCGGATACATGTCTGGCATTTCTGCGGTTTCACCGCCTAGCAGGGCGCAGCTAGCCTTGCGGCAGCCCTCGGCTATGCCGCCAATGACTGCGGCGGCAATTTCTGGCTCAAGCTTGCCTGTGGCAAAGTAGTCCAGAAAGAACAGGGGCGCTGCTCCCTGAACCAGGATGTCATTGACGCTCATGGCTACAAGATCAATGCCCACGGTATTGTGCCGCCCAAAGGCAAAAGCCAGTTTGAGCTTGGTGCCCACGCCATCAGTGCCAGCCACGAGCAAAGGCTCAGTCATGCCGCTTAAATCAGGGCGAAAAAGTCCGCCAAAACCACCAATTTCGGAGAGTACCCCCCGTGTGCGCGTTGCCGCCACAAGCTCTTTGATCCGCCCAACCAGGGCATTGCCTGCCGCTATATTTACACCTGCCGCAGCATAGGCGCTTGCTCGCTCGTTGGTCATTGCCGCCTCCTTTGCACGGCAAGGCTAACAAAGATTGCCAGAAAGCCCAAAGCTTTTTTCATAGACCGCGCCGGAAGCCATTGCTATACTCGCAAATGCCTAGGCTGTCAGAATGGGATCACATAAGCCCAAGGCCGGAGCCAGAGATGCTTTTAAGAATTTTTGCGCTGATCAATATATTTTTTGGCCCAGGCATGGCCGGTCTCGGCCTTGTGCTTCCCTGTGCTGATGCTCTTGCGGCTTCGTCTGGCAATCTTGGCCAGACTTACCGCGCCAAGGCTAACTCTGCGCTGAACTCGGAAATGAAGGAAGCGGGCAGGGACTTTGCAAAGGCCAAGGAGGAGCTTGCGCGTGCGGGCGAGGCATTCTCTGAGGCAGGCAAGGATTTTCAGGCCGGGGCAAGCCTTTTTCAGACTGCCAATGCGGGCGAATGGGCGGCAGGCAGCCAGGCTGGAGCCGATATTGAAGGCACCCAGGTCTTTCAGGGCAATTCGGCGCAAGGCTATATCGGAACATATCGTGATCCGGCAAATGGGGACATTGTCACTTCGGTAATCGCGCCGAAACGGCCTGTGCAAAATCAGCAAAATTATCCGATAATTGTTGAGCCGCAAGTTACGCCAGGCACAGGCAATGGCTGGAGCGGCAACTTTGGGAACAGCGGCTGGAGTGGCGGTAACTGGGGCAATGGCAACCGTTTCCCGCCAGCCGGAATTGGCGGCGGATCTGGCAATAGTTTTTTGCCTGGCCTGAGACCGCCATCTCCGCCAGGTCCGGTGTTTCCCCCGTGGCAGAAGCCGCCGTATCCAGGTCAGAGTATTCCGGGCCAGAATATCCCCGGCCAGGGCACTCCGGGTCAAAATCCCTGGCCAAATCCCGGCTGGCCTCCAAGTGCGGGCTGGCAACCCAATTTGCCGCCTGGCTCTGGCTGGCAACCCAATCCCAGTTGGCAGCCCAATCCTGGCTGGCAGCCAATTTGGCGGCCAGATGCGGGCTGGCGGCCACCTTCCTGGCCCAGACCGCCGCTTATTCCAGGAGGCCCAGTACCCATTCAACCACGCCAGGGGAGTTACTGATGCGTGCCATGCTTTGGGAAAAAGAGGCTGATGGCCGGGTGCAGTGCCAGCTTTGCGCGCATCTTTGCCATCTCAAAGAGGGGGCGCATGGCCGTTGCGGCGTGCGCGTCAATCATCGCGGTGAGCTTGTCAGCCTCGTTGGCGATGTGGTCACTTCTGTGCAGATCGATCCCATTGAAAAAAAGCCCCTCTACCATTTTTTGCCGGGCAGCAAGATTTTTTCCGTGGGCAGCGCTGGCTGCAATTTTCGTTGTCGTTTTTGCCAGAATCACCAGATTGCTCACGTCAATCCCCAAAGTAGCATTCCCGGGCGCAGGCTTGCGCCGGAAACCCTGGTGCGCTCAGCAGAGCAGCACAAGGCGCCAAGCATTGCCTTTACCTATAATGAGCCAACTGTATTTTTTGAGCAAATTTATGAAGCTGCCGGTCTGGCGCAGGTGCGCGGGATGAAGTGCGTGCTGGTGAGCAATGGTTTCATGAGCGAAGATTTTCTCCTGACCATGAAAAAGCGCATCCATGCAGCGAATATTGATCTCAAGGGCTTCAGCGAGGACTTTTACCGCAAGTTTTGCGCTGGCAGCCTGGCTCCCGTGCTGGATAATTTGCGCCTGATCCGCAAGCTTGGCTGGTGGCTTGAGCTGACAACCCTGATTATCCCTGGCGTCAACGACAGCGCTGATGAACTTCGGGGCATTGCCGCCTTTATCCGCGATGAGCTTGGCGCGGATACCCCCTGGCACCTTACCGGCTTTCATGGCGCGGCACAGATGGCCTCGCACCCTTCCACACCTGTATTCCAGCTGGAGCAGGCATGGGAAATGGCGCGCAATGAGGGCTTAAAACATGTCTATCTTGGCAATGTCCAAAGCACCCTTGGAGGCAATACTTTTTGCCCCCAGTGTTCGGCTGTACTCATTGAGCGCCGCGGCTATCAGACACGCGTCCGCGCCAACCCCGCGCACTGTCCAAAGTGCGGCGCATCTGTTCCAGGCGTCTGGGCATGATTCTAGTCTATACTGGCAATGGCAAAGGCAAGACCAGCGCCTCGGTGGGCCAGGGCATACGCGCCCTGGGCCAGGGGCTGAGCGTGGGCTTTGCCCAGTTCATCAAGCGCCCGGAACAGGCCGGGGAGCAGCATATTCTAAGTAGTCTTCTGGGGGCAAAGTTTCGCGCTGGCGGCCTAGGCTTCCTGCGCAAGGCCGAGGATTTTCCGCCGCAACGCAAGGCAGCCCTTGAGCTTCTGGACTGGGCTACCCGCCTTGATGTGCAGATGCTCATTCTTGATGAGGCGATCTATGCCCTGGGCCTTAAACTTCTGCAGCGCGATGAACTTGAAGGCTTGCTCAGAGCGCGTGCCGCTGATCCCGCGCTGCACCTTGTGCTTTCTGGCCGCGATGCTCCGCCTTGGCTTGTGGAGGCGGCGGATCTGGTTACGGAAATGCGCGAATGTAAGCATCCCTGGCAAAAGGGTATCAGTGCTATCAAGGGGATTGAATTTTGAAAGTCTATGTGGCGGCCTCGTTCAAGCACAGGCACGGCGTCCGCTTGCTTGCCCGCGAGCTTGAAAGGCTTGGCTGCGAAATTCTTGACTGGACAGAGAAAGCCACGCCGCCGCCGGGATTGACACCGCAGGAGCGGCGGCTCTGGATGGATACGGATCAGGCCGGAGGCCAGGTCTATGCCTTTTGCCGTAAGGCATGCCTTACGGCGGATATCCTGATTTATTATGGCGCAAGCGGGCAGGATGCCGGGGTGGAAGTGGGTCTAGCCTCAGCTTCCGGTGTTCCCATCCTTGGGATCAGAGGCCCTTTGGAAGGCCCGGGCCTGATGCTCCACGGCGCGGTTACAGCCTGGGTGGAAGATGGTGAAGCGGCCCTTGACGCCGTTCAGGAGCTTCTAAGCTTGCGCAAAGCCCATTGGGCGGGCATGGAGAATACCGCAAATTTAACTGCGCTGGCTCTGGCAAGGGCCATGCGGGGAAGCTTTGCGGAAGCATAAAGCCCTTGCCCGCGCCGCCATTTGCGGCTAATCTTAGCAAAAGAGCCAATTCTGCTGGTCAAAGGACAATTATTCCTGGATTTTTGTTCGAGACTGGCGCGGAGATATAGCAATGAAAAAAACCCTGACCAAGGCTGAACTTGTGGAAGCTGTCTATATGGTCACAGACAAAAACCGCATGGATGCAAAAAATGTGGTGGAAAGTCTGCTTGAGATCATGAAAAGCGCCATCAAGAAAGATCGCTCGCTATTGATTAGTGGTTTCGGCAAATTTGAGTGTTATGACAAGTCCTCGCGCAGGGGGCGCAACCCCCAGACCGAGGAATCCATAACCTTGCCGCCGCGCAAAGTCATGGTTTTTCGGCTTTCGCGCATGTTTCGCGCCGAGCTTAACCCCTAGGTCCGGTAAGATTCAGCAGTGCAATTTGGGCCAAACATTTCAGGAAATTCTGCTACGGAACAATCCGGGACAGGCTGAATACGTCCCGCTTGCCTGAGGTGCCCCCATGCTTTTCAATTCCTACGGCTTCCTTTTCTGCTTCTTGCCCCTGCTCCTGCTCTGCTGGCAGATGGGCACACGCCTTGCACATAGTTCAGAGACCTGGTGCGAGGCCAGGATTCTCGGCCTCATGCTCCTGGCCTTTTCGGCCATTTTCTATGGTCTGGCAGGACTTGGATATCTTTGCCTTTTTGCTGGGATCATCCTGGTCAACTATGCCTTTGGCCTCGCCCTTGCCCCGGATGCAGCACAGATTGGAACAGCCGGCCTGGATGTAGGGCCAAGCGTCTCTGATGCAGGGGAGAAGCGTCGCCGCTGGCTTATGGCCCTGGCTCTGGCAGTTAATCTTCTGCCTCTGGTCTGGTTCAAGTATTCGGGCTTTATCCTGAACAATCTGGCCGCGCTTTTTCAGTGGCAGTGGACTTTTACACCGCCCGGGCTTCCCCTGGGCATTTCTTTCTATACCTTTATCCAGATTGGCTGGCTTGTCTCGGTTTACCGCGGGGTGCTTGTTCCAGCCGGAATTACGCGCCATGCGCTTTTTTCGGCGGCCTTTCCCTATGTCATTTCCGGGCCTATTGTGCGTTATGAACAGCTTGGGCCGCAGTTTGACAGCCTTAAAGCCTCAAGCGCGGCCGGGCTTGCCCGCGGGTTCAGCCTTTTGAGCATGGGCCTGGCCAAAAAAGTCCTCCTTGCCGACAGTATCGGCGTATATGCCGATGCTGTGTTCAATGCGGCGGAAAAAGGTTTTGGCCTAAGCTCTGCCGAAGCCTGGCTTGGATCGCTCTGCTATACTTTTCAGCTTTATTTTGATTTTTCCGGCTATACGGACATGGTTTTGGGCATTGGCCTGATGCTTGGTTTGCGCCTGCCCGAAAACTTCAATTCGCCGTACAAAGCCACAGGCATTGTGGATTTCTGGCGGCGCTGGCATATCAGTCTTGGCGCCTGGCTTCGCGACTTCCTCTATATTCCCCTTGGCGGCAATCGCAAGGGCAAGCTTGCGCAATACCGCAATCTTTTTCTGGTCATGTTTATTTGCGGTATCTGGCATGGCGCGGGCTGGACATTCATGATTTGGGGCGCGTTGCATGGGCTGATGCTTGTTACCAATCACCTTTTCCGGGCGAAGATTCATGGAAGGCCGGCGGAGCGTATTCTTGCGCTTTGGCCCATGCGTATTGGCTGCATAGCCCTGACCTTTTTCCTGATCAATTTATGCTGGGTAATTTTTCGCGCGACAACTCTTAATGGCGCAATGCGCATCTACAGGGCCATGTTCCTTGGCGCTGAACAGCCGCAGGCGCTGGCAAGCGCCCCTGACTTGCTTCAGCCCGATGGCTTCATCCCGGAAATCATGGCTTTGCCAGAGAGCTTGCAGGCTCTGGTTCAAAGCGCCTTGCCTCACAGCTATTTCAGCGGCTGGCAGGTCTGGGCGCTGCTCCTGGGCAGTATGCTTCTTTGCTGGGCCTTCCCCAACAGCCAGGAAATCCTTTCAGGGCACAGACAGGATGGCAGACGCCCCTGGCTTAGCTGGAATAGTAGCATTGGCTGGGCCATGGCCCTTGCGCTTCTGGCTTTTTCTGCCATTTTGCTCTTGGGCCGGACAAGTACCTATCTTTACTTTCAATTCTAGGGCAAAGATATGAGTGCGGCAACAACAGGCGACTCCATCTTTCTCAAGCGTTATTTCCTGACCTTGTCCATTGCCCTGCTAATCGGCCTGGGCTTGCTTGCCCCCTACGGGGCTTGGTGGCTCTATGCCAGCGGCGATGCCGCAGTTGAACGGGCGGTTGATGCCCAGGCCAGCGGGCAATTTGCGCTCTTTGGTTCAGGGCTGTCCCAGGATTTTGTTGACTACAAGCTAAAGCTATACGCCAAGGTCAAGCCCGAAATTGCCGCTGTTGGCTCATCCCGCGTAATGCAGTTCAGGGGGGCATGGTTTCGCGTGCCTTTTCTGAACATGGGCGGAGTAGCCGGAAACCTTGCCGTGCTGCGTTCAACCATTGATGCCATGCTCAAGCTACACCAGCCAAAGGCCGTGATTCTGGGCCTGGATTTTTGGTGGTTTTTGCCGCAGTGGGAGGCTGATCCATTTAAGGAAGTTCCGCCCACCAGCGGCTCTTATAACTATGGCCTGGAAAGCCTGAAAAAGCCCTGGACCTGGTTTTTGGAGGGCAAAATTTCGGCAAGGGATCTTTTTGCGCCCCTTCTGGGGATCTTTGGCAACGGTTTTCGCGGGGAGCGTTTCGGGATCATGGCCCAGCAGGGTGATGACGGTTTTGGCCCTGACGGCTCCTGGTATTACAGTTCTGAACTTCTTGGACTGAAAAAGCCCTTTGATTTTCAGTTCCGGGATACCCTTGAACAGGCAGGACGGGGGATCAAGGCTTTTTATCATGCCAGGACGGATCAGCTTGGCCCCGATCCCAGGCATCTGGATGCCTTTGCAGAGATCTGGTGTCGTTTGCGGGCGCGAGGCATCAAAACCTTTGTCTTCATCGCTCCCCTGGCCGGGCGCACCCTTGCGCTGATGCGCGAAGTGGATGGACGCAAAAAAGCCTATCCGCATCTTTTCAAGCTGCGCGATGCCCTGCTTGCCCGGGGTATTGAAGTAATGGACTTCACAGATCCGCGAAGCCTTTCCTCCCGGGACTGCGAATTTGTCGATGGCTTTCATGGCGGTGAAATCAGCTATGCCCGTCTGCTCAGGGCTATGGCCGACCGCTGGCCAGCCTTGCTCAATTATGTGAACATGGAGCGTCTGGATGGGCTGATCCGCGACTGGTCAGGCCATGCCATGTCCCCTGATCCGCGCATAAGCAGCCTCCCGGAAGTGGACTTTAACCGTTTTGGCTGTGAAAAACGGCCACCAGCCATCAAGGACAAGCGTTGAAACGCAAGCTGGCAGTTTTTGGCCTTTCCTTTTTTGGCTTTTCTAGTGTGCTTGCGCTCTGGCTGATCTTCTGGCCCGGACTTTGCCTGGCTCAAGATGACGATTCTGGCAATGCCAAGGACAGCAGTGCAAATAATGAAGCTGTTCAAGCCTATGTAGCCGGTGATTACGCCAAAGCACACAGGCTGTGGGAAGAACAGGCGGCTACGGGCGATCCCCAGGCCATGAATGATCTTGGCACCCTTTACGAACGCGGTCTGGGCCAGGAGCAGGATCTTGGGCGTGCCCTGCACTGGTATGCCGAGGCGGCCAAAGCGGAAAATCCGGCTGGCATGGCCAATTATGGCCGAATGTTGGAACAGGGCAGAGCAGTGCCAGCCAATCCCGAGGAGGGCGCGCGCTGGCTTGATCTGGCCGCCCGCAAAGGGCAGGCTGAGGCCCAGTATAATTTGGGAATGCTCTACGAGCATGGCCGCGGGCTGAAGAAAGATCTTCCTGCGGCTGCGGCCTGGTATAGCCGCGCAGCAGCGCAGCAGCAAGCCCAGGCCCTGGCGCGCCTGGGGCATTTTTATCGTTTGGGCATTGGCGGCCTTGCCCAGGATCGTCAGCGCGCAACCCTCTTGCTCTATGCCGCAGCCATGAGCGGCCTTGCTGACGCCATTGCTGAACTGGATGAACTGGCGCGGGAAAATCCGCCCAGAGATGCTAAGGGGCAAATTCCCAAAGCCTCGCTTTTTGGGCAGGACTTGGCCCAGAGTACACGCGGGCCAATGCGTGAAGCCCTGCGCCGCGCTGGCGCACGGCAAAAGCGCGTTGATGACGTGCATATTTGCGACATCTATGCAGGCGGCAACCTGATTCCCGGTGCCGCGGAAATGGCAGTCTGCTATGGCCCGGCAGATAACTCCCGCGTTGCCAGTTCCGGCGGCGTGGCAGCCATGCCGCTGGCCTTTATCAAGATTGACTATCCGGCGCAAAGCCAAGCCAGGGCCGATGCTGTGCTGAAAATGATCAGCGACCGCTTTGGCCAGCCCCAGGCCCTGGAAAGCCAGGCCCAGCTCTGGAATCTTGGCGATGTGATCGTGGCCAGCCAGCGTTTTGCGCCAGGGGATACATCGAGCGGCGCAAAGGGCGGCCTAGTCAGCCTGATGTATATGATTCCGGCGGTCTATTCCAGCGCCGCGCGAAGTCTTGGCGGCACAGCGCGCTAGGGCAAGGGCTTAGCCGCAAAGCATCGCAACATCTTTGCCCGTTTTTTTTGAAAGCCAGATCAGATAGGCCGGGTAGGATCGCCTGAGAATCTGCAAGGCCCTTTCTTCGCCCAGGGTATATTTGTGTGCGCTCTTGTTGCCTGTGCCAACCCAGTGCTTGACATATTTTGTGATTGCAAAATTTTTTGCCTTAAGCCCCTGTTTGTGCAAATCCCGAAACCAGGCGACTGCTGTATCCAGCCTTTCGCTTCCGCACTGCTTAAAAGCCCCGAATGGGAATGCCGTGCCCGCAGGAATAGTGAGACTGCGAACCATCTTGAGATTGACAAGGCAAGCCCATTCATTGATGCGGCACTCAGGTAGCGGCCAGGGCTGTTCAGCCAGATTGGCGTCATAATCCTTGGCATAATCACGCACAAAAATTCCTTTTCCCCTGGCCCTGGAGTAGAGGCGGCAAAGCCCTGGGTAATCCGGGCGGAAGTCAGCATAAGTATCCGGTGTGCAGGGCGGCTGATCGAGCGCTTCCTTCATAAGTCCGGCATTGGCCGCCGGGCAGTTCCAGCACTGCCCAAGCTGGCCAATGGCAAAGGCATTGCCTATTTCTTGATTCATTGCGCCAATGACATCCTTGAGAACTACTATGTCATTGTGCATAATGAAAAGCTTGTCTGCCTTGCTCGCTTCAAAGGCATTCTGGTAGCGGATTGCCAGACGATAGGCGCTGTCCTGAAAACGCTCGGGCTTTGCCACTGCCCGCTCAAGCCATTCCTCGGGCTGGCTTGCCTCGCAGTCTATGCCAAGCTCCTGGGCAAGATAGGCTGCAATGTGGTAGGGGAGAATCTTGTCATAGCGCGAGCCTGCTGGCTCAAACTGCAGCCAGATTTTCCCGATATGCCTCGCGCAATGTTTCCAGAGTGAGAGCAGGGCAAGGGCTGTCTGAAAGGGCTTGGCAAAAATATTTACTGCCACATCTATATTGCCCTTTCCCGCATGGGCGGAAGAATCCCGGCCCAGGATTCGGGCATCTTTTTCACAAGCGCTCATCAGCCTAGAAAAACGGGAAGCAGGCAAAAAGTCCAGAAATTATTCGCCAGGCTTTGGATCTTTAACATACGTCTTGTCAGGCGCGGCACTTGTTGCAAGTGTGCCTGGGCCATCCTTGTCAAACCACCAGCGCGCGCGCTCGCAGAGCAGATCCAGGTCTCCGGCAGCAGCCACATTGAGCATTTTGCGATACTGGCGCACAGCTTCGTGACTATGGGGGTTGGCTTCAAACAGACCGGCAAACATGGCCGCATCTTCTGTAAGGGATTTGGCGGCGGCCTTGCGGCTGCGTTCAAAAGAGGGGGTCAGGAAAGGAAGCAGTTCTTCCTCGCCAGCCAAAAGCGCAAAATAGGCCAGATGGGTGATAAAATTCATATTCTGGATTTTGGCCATGGCGCGGTCATGCAGGCTTGCGCTACACTCAAAGACGCGACAGCCCAAAGCCTGATAAAAGCCGCTGACAAGCGCGATATCCGCTTTGCTTGCACACGTCCCCGGCACAAGGGCCACTGGCAAATCCTGCCCATCTTCCGGCATTGGCCCAAAGAGCGGGTGGGCGCCCACAACTGAACCAGTCCAGTGGCGCTCCATTAGGCGCATTGGCTGTTCTTTTACCGAAGTAATGTCGGAAAGCACACAGCCTGGGGGGAGATGGGGCACAAGCTTTGGCAAAAGCTCTTCCAGGGCATGGACTGGAACGCAGAGGATGGCAAGCCTGGCTTCAGAGAGAAGCGATTCCAGGCCCTTCTCTGGCCAGGGCAGATCCAGCCCTGCCAGATCAAGCCCCAATGCGCGGCCTCGCTCAAGGAGCATGGCCCCCATGCGCCCGGAAGATCCGATAATTACAGTTTTGCCAGATGGGGCGTTGATCATGCAAGTTTGGCCCAAAGTTCCCAGAAACCGGGAAAAGACTTTTTAACCACGCTTGCATCGTCCAGGGCCTTGTGCAAGGCTAGGGGATCAGTGCGCAGACCAATGAGCGCAAGGCTCATGGCCATGCGGTGATCGTTATGGGTGCTAAGGCCGGATTCTGGGATTTTTGGGCTTTTTGGCCCTTTGCGGCCATTGGCCTGGCCAAGCCCGGAAATCAATAGTCCGTCTGAGAGGGCATCCACTGTTACGCCGCATTTGGCAAGTTCCCTGGCCGGAGCGTCAATGCGATCCGATTCCTTGAGACGCAGATGACCAACATTGTGGATGCGCGTTGAGCCACTGGCATAGGCTGCAAGAACTGCCACAGTGGGCACGAGATCCGGGCAAGCGCCCATGTCCAGGTCAACACCATGCAGGGCGGAGGGGAAGACCGTAACCTTCGTTGCCTCAAGTTCAATCCGCGCCCCCATTTTGCGCAGAATGGCGAGGATTGCGCGATCTCCCTGCAGGGAATCGCTTCGGATGCCGCTAAGGCGCACCGGGCGTTTGCCAAGCGCCCCGGCCGCAAGAAAGTAGGATGCCTGCGACCAGTCGCCCTCAAGGGTGAAATCTCCAGGATGATATGCGCCAGGCCATAGGCGCACGCGCAGGCAGTGGGGCTGGGCCTCGGCCAGATTGCGCCATGCTGCGCCAGCAAGGCTTTCCCAGGGATCAGCCGGACGGGCGCGGCGCTCCACCTGGAAGCGGATGCCAAAATCAGCCAGGCACTGCAAGGTCAGCCCCACATAGGGCCAGGAAACGGCTTTGCGCCCGCCAACTTCGAGGACAAGCGGCCCTAGCGCCAATGGCGAGGCCAGAAGCAGCCCGGAAAAAAACTGGCTGGATTGATCCAGCGCAAGGCGCAGATGCCCGTCTGCCAGGGCCGGGTTAAGCCTTCTGGCCTCAAGAAGCAGAGGGGGACAACCGGGTTTTTCCTGATAAGTGATCTTTGCGCCGAGCAGGCCGAGGGCTGCGCAGAGTTCGCCAATGGGCCGTTCGTGCATCCTCCCTGTGCCAGAAATGCGGAAAAGCCCTTCCCCTGCCGCAAGTACAGCCGTAAGCAGGCGGCAAGTGGTGCCGGATTCCTGCACATTGATTTCCTGGGCTTCTTTTTTGCCACCTGCTGGCGCATCACCAAGGCCATTGACCAAAAGTCCATTGCCCTCGGGAAGCGGACTGATTTTTGCCCCTAAGCTTGTAAGGATCTGGCGCGTGGCTGAAATATCTGCACTCTCGAGAATATTTTTAAGCTTTGACTGACCCCTGGCCAGGGCCGCGCCGATCAGGTAGCGGTGCGAAAGGGATTTGGAGGCCGGAGCCTCGATTTCCAGGGGCGGCAGGGATTGGCTTGCTTCTGGCATTAATTCATCTCCTGGGGGCTTTGTTTCGCGCTTGCGTCATCATCCGCATCTTCAAAGCCAGGCTGCTCAAGGGGCGGCGCTGAGGGGTAGCAGCCTAGAATCTGAAAGCTCTGACAGGCATCAGCAAGGCTCTCAAGCAGTTTGGCATGACGCGGGGCGTTCAGATCCGTCTCCACATCCGCAAAAAAAACATATTTCCAGGGCTGGCCGTGCATGGGCCGCGACTCAAGCTTGCGCATATTTACTTTTGCCTTTGCCAGAAGCTTGAGAACATCCGAAAGAGAACCCGGCTTGTCCGGCAGGGTGAAAAGGATTGAACTTTTGTCAGCCTTACCCCGGGCTGCTTGGGCTGTCTGGGCATGGCTTTTCTTGATGCCCGCGCCCTTGGCCACAAGCACAAAGCGCGTCCAGTTGCCTGGCTCGTTTTCAATGCGCCGCGCCAGAATCGCAAGAGAGGCAATGTCCCCAAGGCGGCTATCGCCTATGGCCGCGGCCTCCGGGTCTTTGGCGGCGCGAATGGCCGCTGCGGCAGTGGATTCAACCGGGATCAATGCCGCATTCGGCAGGTGGGTGCGCAGCCATATTCCGCATTGGGCCAGAGGCTGAGGGTGGGAATAAATCTTGCTGATTTTGGCCAGGGAGCCAGCATTGCTCAAAAGGCAGTGGGAAATGCGCGAAAAAAGCTCCGCCTCGATTCTGACCTCATGCTTGAGAAAGAGATCAAAGCTCACGCCAACTGTGCCCTGGAGAGAATTTTCCAGGGGCACCAGGCCAAGCTCGCTTGTGCCCTCAGAGACTTCTTCAAATATTTCGCCAATGTCGCGGCAAGGGCGGAAGATCGCGGCGTGTCCAAGCTGTTCGCGGGCGGCAAAATAGGAAAAAGTTCCCTCCGGGCCTAAATAGGCGATAGTCTGCGGCCGCTGCAGGGCGCGCGAGGAGGAGAGGATTTCGCGCCAGATCGCTCTGAGGTGTTCCTCCGGCAGTGGGCCGGGATTTTGCCTGGCCAGCTTATCGAGAAGCTCCCTTTCGCGCAGGGGCTTGAATACGAGATCATGATCTTTGGACTTGATTTGGCCAACCTCTACCGAAAGGGCCGCCCGCGCATTGAAAAGGCGCAAGAGTTCCTGATCCACGCGGTCAATTTCGCTGCGGATTTCGGCCAGACGCTGGCTTGCGCTATGTTTGTCCGCCATCCTAGATCTCCTGGATTTCCTCGCTTACGCGCATCCCGAAATGCCGTCCGGCACAGCCATCAACACGGCAGAGGATTTCATCCCCCGGCTTCAGGGAAACCACGCTTAACGGGCTTCCGTCCGGGGCAGTCACGCGAATGGTCTCGGCATTCTGCAGAAATACCGCGCCGCTCTTTTTGCCCTCGGTTGTTTCCACTTCGGCTTCAATAAGCAGCATGGGGCGGATTTCAATCTTGACTCTGCCCAGAACCGCCATTGAGGCGGCGCCTGTATAATCGACAATCAGCACTTCTTCTCCGGCACGCAGTTCGCCAAGATAGCAGGTTCTGTCACCAGGCAGGCGTGTATAGGCATGTACTGCGCCAGCATTGATCCTGAAAGGCCGTGAGGCCACATATTCGTTATGCTCGGTCTCGGCATGAATGAGAAAAGTGAAAGCGCTGGAATTGCCCACTAGCATCCCCTGGCCGCGCTTGAGCAGGGAGATGGTATCGGCGCAGACGCGATGCCCCAGGCCCACAGGGGCTATCCGCGTTACCTTGGCCGCCACCAGGCTCTCGCTGTTCCGTGTAAGCTTGCACTGGGCGACAATGCTCTTGATCTCGCCAAGGCTTTCTGGCCCAAGCACAATTCCAGACACGCCGCGTTCGAGGATGCCCGCTGCAAGGCGTGCCCGCGCAAGATTTTCTGCTTCAGCCAGTACCTGATCACTTTGGGCGAGAAGGTTTTCCATGGGGATCACTTCCCAGCCCCTGGCGAGGATCAGGCGTTCGCCAGTGCGGATGCGTCTGAGCGCTTCCTCTTCGTCTGCCTTGGAGGCAAGGGCGAATAAGGGCATGGATTCAGCCGCAAAAACCGGGGTGCGCGAGAGAGCGCTTGCGAACTCGAGCTTTTCTTCGGGCACGATCAGCCCGTCAATCCCGGATTCCAGGGCCAGGGTTACTGCCGCTTTGTCATAGGGAACAGCGCGATAATAGATCAAGGCCATGTTTTGCTCCCGGCCTTAAAAGGCAAGCTGGGATGCCTGAGACTGCTCCATGATGGCCAGGGCCTGATCCACGCGGGCATTTTCATGGATAATAGCCTTGAGCGCACAGACCAGGGCTACGCGGCGTGGATGCTGGAAGACATTGCGGCCCATGGAAATGCCCGCGCCGCCAGCCTTGAGCGAATCATAAACCATCTGAAGAATTGCGCGGTCAGAGTCCATGCGCTCTCCGCCGGCAATGACCACAGGCACACAGCAGCAGGACACCACATCGGCAAAGCTCTCAATATCGCCAGTGTAGGAGACTTTGACGATGTCCGCGCCAAGCTCCACGCCAACGCGCGCACAGTGAGCCACGGCCTTGGGGTCAAAGCTGTTGGGCACAGCCGGGCCTCTGGCATAGACCATGGCCAGGAGCGGCATATGCCAGTTGTCGCAGGCTTCGGCCACCTTGCCGAAATCATGGAGCATTTCGCGCTCGTTGGGATCGCCAAGGTTGATGTGGATGGAAACGCCGTCCGCCCCGTGCTTTAAGCCCTCCTCCACTGTGCCCACCAGTGTTTTGCAGTTGCCGTGAGGCGATAGGGCAGTGGAAGCGGAAAGATGGATAATCAGGCCGATGTCCTTGCCTGAGCTTCTGTGCGAGCAACGTACCAGGCCCTTGTGCATCAAAACTGCGTCCGCGCCAGCCTTGGCCATGTCGTTGACTGCCTCGCGCATGTCGATCAGCCCGTCCACAAGGCCCATTGTCACGCCGTGATCCATGGGCACGATGATTGTACGCCCTGTGGATCTGTTGATGATGCGCTCCATGCGAACCTGTTTGCCAAGATACATAGCAAGCTCCTTTGTGTTTTTAGGGCCAAGCGCCGGCAACGAAAAGGGCCGCCGGCTTTTTGCCTGCGGCCCTGGACTTCTCTGGCTCAATTACTTGTCAGCGAAGCGCCCGACCACAGGCCTGCGTAAAGTACGCAAAGTAAAACCAGAAATTCTGGCTGGCGCTGCCGGGGAGATTTGCTGACAATGCTTGAGGCATGGAGAAAGCTTAGCAAGCTTGGAAAATATTGTCAAGGCAGGGAATGTGAAAAAGTGCCACAAATTGTTCTTCCGAAGCTGTTTTTTAACTTGATCTTTTATTTTTGAAGAATTATTTGTAAATTTTCCAAACAAAAAATATTTTTGGCACATATTATGCTCTCTCTCTCTCTCTTTAATTATTAAAGATAACGCCTTTTGTGGCGTTGCCGCTGGAATCAGTGGCCTTTGGCTCTTGGGCCTTTCTAGGCACAAGGCTTGCTGTTTCGCTACAAATCATCGCCATATCGAAAATAGCAGTTCCAGCTCATTGCCTGGATAATGCCATGTTTCTAATGTTAAGACTGGCATTTTGTTTTATTCTGCTTTTCAGTTTTGTGGGGCTAGACTGTCTTTTTGCAGAAGTTGCGGTCAAATCCAAGACCGTGTCTGCAAAAACAGATCCCAGAAAGAGCAAGATTCCTTCCCGCAAAACTGTCCATAAAAGCCAGTTGCCTGCTTCCGCTGATGGAGGTGATAGCCCCTGGAAGCGCGGCGCACGCCAGCAGGCTTTGCGGATGCGCGCCCTGGCTGCGCCGGAAGCCCTCTACTGGATCAGTTCCATTGACACATCGAGTGAAGTTGGAAGCCGCCAGGCACTGGGCTTTGCCATGCAATTTACGGAGAATTGGGAGTTCACCGTGTTTGACCGCCTGAGTTTTTTTGCCCTGAAAACTGGCGGGCGCAGCGCAGGCCGACAATCTCTGGAATTGCGTGTGAGCAGGGCGCCAGGCAATGCTTTCCGCCCCTGGTTTTCGCTTTCACCGTATTGCAACTTCCACGAGGGGCGCGGCGCACGGCCCTCCCTCGCCAGCGGGTTTGTGAAAGGCAGGAAAAACGGCGCAAGTGTGGAGGCCGAAGCTTTTGCCTGGCAGCCCTGGGACGAGGGCTATTATACAATCCTTGAGGATGGCGAGCGTTTTGGCGGCGCACTTGGCCTTAGCCTGCCTTTTGGCGAGGTGCTGGTTTTGAACGCACGCGGGCATTACGAGGAACTGACCCTGGGAACATGGGCCAAGCATACAGCGCAGTATGCGGGCAACCGTTACGGAGTCAATGCGCGAAGCTATTTGCGGGTAATAAGGCGCAAGGGCGAAGAGACGGGCAGGGGCTTCCGCAATGATGATCTTCGCGATGTATATCCAACAGGCTCTGAACTTGGCCTCTTTGTTGGCATTGACTGGCGCCGTTACTCGAGGCCGGATTTCTTCAACGCTTTTTATCCGGCGCCGATGGTTTTTGGCCAGCAACTGGGCATGGCCTTTCAGAAAGCCTTTTCTCCGCACCTGGGGATTTCCGGCGAGGCGTATATTGGGCGCGACCCGGACAGAAAGCTGCGTATTGGCGAACTGGCCGGAGTTAGTTTGCGCTTGAATCTGCCGCTCTCGCCCAGCTTCAGGTTCTGGCTTGCAGGCAACTACGCCAAGACCAGCGCCACTATAGAAAGTAGCAACGGCTCGGAAAGCATTCTTTCCCTGGGCCTGAATTACAATTTTTAGTTGCCACTGGCTGTGACAAAAGGAGATTTATATGCATACACGGCGTTTTTTGGCAGGATTTCTGCTTTTGGGCGTCTTTGTTGTGGGCTGTGTTAACCGCTACGAGTTTGTCCGGCCTGTGCAGACGGTGCAGCATCCTGTTGCCCTTGCGGTGATTCCTTTCCAGGGTAGCCCGGAAGTTCCCGCATCCGGCCAGATAGTTGCGGACATCATGGTCAATCAGCTCTATGCCACTGGACAATTTGCCATTGTCTCGCCGGAATTGGTGGCCTCGCGCCTGGCCAGCCATGAGGGAGAAGCGCTTTCTCCGGCTGAGCTTGGCAGGGTGGCCCAAGCGCCCTTCATCCTGACAGGACGCGTCATTGAGTATACTTACAAGGCTGGCCTTGGTGAAACCCCTGCTGTGGCTATTGCGGCCCGGCTTACAGATGCAGCCACGGGCATGGTTCTCTGGAGCGCTAACAGTGGAAGCGCAGGCGCTGCGGATTCCTTAAAAGAGGAGAGCCTGTCTGGGGTCAGTACGCGAATTTGTCAGCAGATGGCCGTATCCCTGGCGCAGTTTTTCAGTGAGAATCCTTCCCTTGCAAGGCAAAAATTCGCGCTGAGGCGCTGAGCAGGATTTGAAAAGACCCTAAAGCCATGCGGATATGAATAGCGTAGTGTCGCGTTTTATCAGGGAGTTGCTCCTGCTTAGTATCTGCCTTCTTGGGCTGGATCTGTTCGTATTTTCTGGCAGGCTTTTTTCCTGGCAGCCTTCGCCACTGTGGTTGCTGGTCATTTTGCTTGCGCCGCGGCATGGCGCCATGGCCGGGATTATTTCCGGACTGGTGGCTGCTGGCATTTATCTCTGGTATATGACCGGCCAGGGCCATGTCTTGCAAAATCTCCTGCACCGTGAGCCGGAGGCGATGATCCGCCCGGCGCTTTTTCTTCTGGTGGGCGGTTTTCTTGGTAGCCTGCGCGAAAGTCAGGTGAAGCGCGGCGAATTTTTTCAGAACAAGGCGCGGGATCTTGATGCGCAATTGGGAGAAAGCGAGGTCAGGCGTAGCCAGCTTGAGCGAGGTCGCATTGAGATGGAAAAGCGTATTGCAGGGCAAGGCAATACCCTGTTTGCCCTGCGCGAGAGCTTCAAGCGCCTTGAGGATGCCCAGAGTGAGGAGGATCTGCTATTCATCCTTGATCTGCTTCTGCGTGAAGAAATTCAGGCCGAGGCTTGCGGTGTCTGGCGAATATGTGAGAGCAGGGAATATTTTTTAGCAGGCAGGATGGATAGCAAGATACCGCCCCTGGCTCTCTGGGTAAGCAAAAAAAGGCCAGTGGTGACTTCTGCCGAGTGGTCAGCGGCCCATCCAGGCGATAATCCTGGTGCGGATATGGCCGCCATGATTCACGACAGTGGCTCCCAATGGCTGGTTGTTGCCTTGAGCGGTGTGCCGTTTGCGAATATTACGCGCAATCTGGTGCTGCAATTCGGCCTTTTGGCCGCAGAGGCTGGCAGCGTGCTTGGGGCATTGCACGACCGGCAAGCCTTGCGGCGTAATTCCATGCACGACAATGAGCTTGGCCTGATGAGTGAGGCATACCTCAGAAGGCGCGTGGACGAGGAGCTTTCCCTCGCCAGGCGGCACAATACGCCGCTTGCGCTTATTGCCTGCCAAGTCTCTAATGCTCCGCATAAACTCAGGGCCAGGCTTGAACTGGTGCTTTCCTGCTCTATCCGCGCTTCAATTCGCTTCAGTGATGGTGTGGCCTTTTTTGCAGAGCCGCGGGCTTTTGTTGTGGTACTTCCGCAATGTGATCTTCCATGTACAGAAATTGTGCGCCGCAAGATCGAATCCAGTATGGCACAGCTTAACCTGCAAACTGGTGAGGGGAAGGAGATCTTTAGGCTGTCTTGGAACATTCTGGCTTCTGATGACCAGATGTCTGGCGATGCTCTCTACGAGAAGCTTTTTGCCAACATGACTAATGCCAGGAATGGACGTCATGAAGCATAAGGTGGTTTTTTCCCCCTCCATTGCCCAGCAGGAGCTTAGGGCGGCTCACTGGCGTCTTTTCCTTGGCCTGTTCTCCCTTGTTGCTTGCGCTCTTGGCAGCTTTGCCCTGCTTGTGGAAAACCTGCCTTTGCTGATCTTCTGTCACTGCCTGGCTGCCGCAAGCGGAGCCAGGGCCGGAGCGCTTGCGGACAAACGCCGCCTGGGCAGGCAGTTTTTCCCCTGGATCATGGCATTCAGTGTGCCGCTCTTTGGCGGAATAGGCGCGTTTTTTCTTTTGGAAACCATGCGAAGGTCAAGCTCCCATGCCATCCTTGAGGGTTATACTGCCTACCTCAAGGATATTAACGATGCTGCCACCTACCGCGAAAGTGTGCCAGTGTTACAGCAAAAAATGCCTGAAAGCACAGATCTTGTCTCTCTGGCTGATGTTCTGGCCAATCCTGCCTCAGAGGCTGAGCAGCGCATCGCCATCGAGCATCTGGCGGATATGGAAAGCAAGACTGCCTATGAAATTTTGCGCAGGGTCATGGCTACGCCTGGCAGTGTGGGCTATTTTTTTGCCATGACCGCCATGACCCAGATGGAAGACAAGATGCTCACTCGCCTTCAGGAACTGGAGGACAAGCTTAAGGTAAACGGCGCAAAGCAGACAGATGTGGAACTCTTACTGAAAACCGCACAAACATATATTGATTTTATCTACTTCCAGTTCGCAGTGGGCGAAAGGCGCATGGAATATCTGGATCGCGCCGATGCGCTGCTCAATAAGGTGTTGGATACGGCTTCGTCCAGCGCCAGTGAAATCTGCGAGGCCCTGATTCTGCTTGGCCGCGTAAAGCTTTGGCAGCAGGACGCCCAGGCGGCCTTGCGCTATTTCAGTCTTTATATTGAGCGGATGCCGGATGTCCCCCAGGGCTATCTCTGGCGTGCCGAGGCCTGGTACCATCAGGGCAATTTTGCACAGGTGCGTGATGATTGCCAGAGTGCCAGCAAACTCAAAGGCCTGTCGCAAAAAATGCGTGAACTGATTGATTTATGGCTTGATAACAGCGCAACGCCTCAAGCAGGCTTGATGCAACAAGGCAATTAGGAATAAGCGCAAGGCTGCCATTTAAGGCCCGGAGCTTTTGTGAAAGATGAATTTGTAAAGTTTGTCCGCGATTTGCAAGGCACGGTTCGCTCAAAACGCCAGGAAAAGATTCGCGAGGTGGAGCTTTCCTGGAGCGGCAACGAACTTGCCAGTTTCCGTCTTTTTGTCCAGGGTTTGCATATCGCAGAGATGACGGATCTCTGTAATGCCCTGGCCGATGCCAATGCCACCCCCCTCCTCGAAATCCTGACCGATTTTGCCGAAGGCAATTCGGAACTGATGAAGCTGGCCTTTCAATCCATGGAAAAAACTTCCACTGTGGCGCGCATTTTTTTGGCAAAAAAATTGCTGGAGTCGTCAAAGGTGGATGTGCGCGTAAGAACCATGGAAATGCTTGGCAATTCCGGCGAAGCCGCAAGACCTTTGCTTGATGCCGCGCTTGGCGACCCAAATTCCAAAGTCCAGGCGCAAGCTATTGCGGCCATTGTGCGCGGCGGCCACCGCAATCTGGCCGTGCGCTTTGTGCCTTTTTTGCGTTCTCCTGACAAGGAATTGCGCTTTGCGGCGCTTAGCGGCCTGGCGAGGATTGGCGCAAGCCCAAAAGGTTTTGCCCAGGAACTTTTGCAGATTCTTAAAAACAGGGACGAAGATGAGCAGACCAGGCGCATAGCCGCAGGGATCATGGCCCAGGGGGAAATTCTGGAAGCGCGGCTCTTGCTTCTGGATGCCTTGCGCAATCCTGGCTCGGATTCAGTAATGCGCCTTGTGGCCGCGGAAGCCCTTAGCGGTTATAATGATCTTGATTCCATCAGGGCCGTCATGCGTGCTGTGAACGACAAGGACAGCAATATTGCCAAAACCGCACGCCTTTCCTTAAGCCGCAAACATTCAGAACAATTTGCCAAAATTCTTGGCCTGATCCTCGAGGATGAGGATCTTGCTGTGGCAAAGCTTGCAGCGGAGCTTCTGGCCGGGCTGGATCCCAGTTTTGTTCGGGGTATTCTCATTGGACGGCTGAAAATTGAGCAGCGCCTGCCTATGGTCATTGCCCTGGCTGACGCCATGAGCAAGGGCGGTATTCCAGGAGCTTGGGAGGCCTTGATCGGGAAATTGCGCCAAAAGAGGGTCACTTCACGGGCCTTTTTTTCTGCTCTCGCTGATGTGGCCGAGGAAAGCAATCTCGATGAGTTTGCCTCTCTCTTTGATCTGGCATCACAAGAGGGAAAGAGCGCAATCATGGAGCGCCTGGCGCTTTTTTCGCATACCTCAAGGGTCACGGAAAGGATTAAAACCCTGGCCCTGCGCACTCTTGGCGGCGCGGATTCAAGCCTGCATCTTGCGGCTTCTGATATTCTGGCTCACCTGCCGCATTTGGAAAAAAGCCATATTGTCGTTGTGCTGGAGCGTCTGGCCGCGCAGGAGGATCAAGAGAGCGCCATAGCTATTGCCGGGGAATTGCTCCGCGCCCGGCATGGCGTTCTGGCCGATATTTTTTTGGGCGCTCCGCCGCAAACTGCCGGCCTTTTGGCTACACTTGCCCAGGAGGCCCACTGCATAGGCGAAAACGCGGCCATGCTTTTTCATACAGTGGCCGAATGGGCGCGGAATAATGTCCCCAAGGCCAAAGATGCCTTGAAATTCATGGCCGAGCTTGAGCCTGCCGCATTGGTTGCTGCCATGCCGCGCTGTTCAAATCAGATTTTTCTGCTCAATGCCTGGAGTGAGCTGCCGGATCAGCTGCGCGCCATGCACCGCCCTGACCTTGAGGCCTTTTTTGCCGCATCCTCACCCGATGACTGCCTTTCCGGCCTGAGAATACTTAGAAATCACAATGATGCATGGTGCTTGCGAGACATTGCCAGTGTGGCTTTTGCGAGCAAGGAGCCGGCAGTGCGCCAGGAGGCCCTGGCCTTTACGCGCAGGCTTGTGCTGACACCTGAGGAAGCCTTCCAATGAATTCGGATGTCTGCATAGTTACCGAAGGGACATACCCTTATGTTGTGGGCGGGGTGAGTACCTGGATCGCCCAGATCATTGATTCCATGCCGGATCTCAAGTTTACGGTGCTGAACATTTCTCCCTCCCGCCAGAGCAAGCGCGAGGTACGCTACCAGTTGCCCAAAAATCTGGTTGGGCTGCATGATTCCTTTATCTTTGATTCGGTTCTGGGCGGAAAGGAAAACTTGGCCAATCTCCAGGACATATTTCTTTTTGACTATGCCAAGCCGCGCCACGGACGGCAGATTGTCAACCGTCATGTATTGTCCAGGGAAAAGGAGGACGCGCTCTATGCCCTCTATGCTGCCCTGAGCAAGGGAAGCAGCATCCCGCTTGGGGAAATTCCGCCCTTATTGCAGGCTTTTGGCAGTAATGAAGAGTTTGTCGAAATCATGGTCCACAGTTTTTCGGCCTGGGAAGTAACAAGCCGAATTTATAAGGAAATCGGTATTCCCGGCTTGAGCTTCCTGGATTATTTTTGGAGCTTTCGTGCGCAGTTTATGCCCATTCTCAATGTTCTGCGCGCCACTCTGCCGAAAGCCCGCGTATATCACGCAGCCTGCACCGGCTATGCGGGCCTTCTTGCTTCGCGTGCGGCTTATGAGTCCGGAAGGCCGCTTATTCTGACCGAGCACGGCATCTATACCCGCGAGAGACGGATAGAGCTTTCGCGCGTGAACTGGCTTTCCACCTCAGGGGAAAGCCGCTTTGTCCAGCTGGGCCGCTCGCGCAACTGGTTCAGGGAATGGTGGGTTTCGCTCTTTCAGGCGCTTTCGCGTACGGCGTACGCCAATGCTTCCAAAATTGTCTCCCTCTATCAGAGCAACAAGGATGTCCAGGTCAGCGAAGGTGCGCCTGCTGACAATGTGGATATTATCCCCAATGGGATAATTACAGAAAATTTCAAGGATATTTCGCGTAGCCGCAAACAGCCAGGTGAGCCTTTGCGCATTGGTTTCATGGGCAGGGTGGTGAGCATCAAGGATATTAAAACGCTTCTGCGTGCCATGGATATCCTCGCCTCCAGAAATGTGCCTTTTACGATGCAGATTGTAGGTCCGCTGGACGAGGAGCCGGAATATACCGCAGAATGTCTGGATATGCTGGAAAAGCTCAATTTGCAGGATAAGGTATTTTTCACCGGCCCAAGGAAAGACGTGGCCAGGGTTTATGCCGAGATGGATGTGCTTGTCCTCACAAGCGCAAGCGAGGGTTTTCCCTACGTCATCCTGGAGGCCAACTGCGCGGGCGTGCCGGTTGTTGCCACAGATGTGGGCGCCTGCCGCGACATTCTTAGCGGCATGGGCAAGGAGGATATTGCCCTTGGCCCAAGCGGGAGGATTACCGCTGTGGGCAAGCCGGAAGAGACAGCAGCGGAACTGGCGCGTTTTGCTGAGAATCCTGACTTGCTTTTCAGCTATGGCCAGGCAGGCAGGGAGAGAGCCTTGCGCTATTATGATCTTAAAAATGTCATGGGCAAGTATCGAAAGCTCTATAATACCTATATGTTTGCAGCTAAAAAGCCCAAGCTGACATTTGGGGCAAACAGGGCAGAGGTGGCCTGATGGCGGGAATTGGCTTCCGCATCCAGCGGATTATCGACTCCAAAAAGCCTGGCTCTCTGGCCTGTGCCTATGCCTATTCGGCGATTATTTCATCAGGGCCGTGGATGCTCGCAACCCTGAGCCTGATTGGGATCGGCCTTTTTATGAGCGCAAGCAGCGGCCTTGAAATGGAGCATGGCGGCGATGCGGATATTTTCAGCATTGTTACCACCTATGTCTATGCTGGCTCCATTGTCTTTGGCGGCATTATCCATATGGGCCTCTCGCGCTATATTTCCGACTGGCTCTATAGCGGCAAGATGGAAGAGATTCTGCCCACATTTCTGTATTCGGCAGTCCTTACTTTGATCTGCGGCCTTTTGACCGCAGGGCCATGGTTCAGCCTCTGTGGACTTTCGGCAGCCGATGCCATCTGCGGTTTTTTGATGTTTCAAAGCCTCTCGCTGACCTGGCTTTGCATGGTCTTTCTTTCTGCGGCCAAGGGCTATAACCAGATTGTTCTGGGTTTTCTTGACGCCAACGCCCTCGGGGCTGGCCTGGCCATTATGGCTTACAGGTATTTTGCGCTGACCGGCGCTTTGGCAGGCTACAGCCTCGGGCAGTTTTTTCTGGCCCTCTGGCTTAGCTGGCGCATCTTCAGGGAGTTCCCCTCCTACAATCCCTGCAGCAATTCGTTGCTGGTCTTTATCTGGGACAAGCGCCAGCTTGCGGCCATTGGTTTTTTGTTCAACATGGGGATCTGGGTGGACAAGTTCATTGTCTGGCACAGTGCCCTTGGCCGCAATGTCATTGGCTGGTTCAGTTGTGCAGATATTTATGACACCTGCCTTTTTTGCGCCTACCTGACCACCATTCCGGCAATGGCGCTTTTTTTGATTCGAATCGAGACATCCTTTTACCGAAATTACACCATCTATTTCACTGCGGTCACCTGTGGCGGCGATTTGGCGGCCATTGCTGACGGCAAGGAAAAAATCCGCGCCAACGTGCGCCTCTCCATCGATCACGTCCTGCGCTCCCAGGGTATTTTTACGCTCTTTCTCGTGGTTATTGCGCCTCTTTTTGCCCCCTACCTTGGCTTAAGCTCCGCCGAAATTCCAACCTTGCGCTGGGCTTTTCTGGCTGCCTTTTTGCAGGCATTGCTCCTCTTTCTGCTGATCTTCCTGCTCTATTTTGACTGGCAGACGCGGGCTTTGTGGCTCTCCCTGCTCTTTGTGGCCAGTAACGCGCTTTTTACCTGGATAAGCCTTGGGCTTGGAAAAAATTTTCTCGGCCTCGGTTATCTCCTTTCCCTGCTTGTCTCTCTGGTTTTCGGCTTTATCTTGTTTGAACGCGCCCTGGATCGGCTGGAATTTGAAACATTTGCCAAACAGCAGATGGTTGTCTGACGGTCTTGCGCGGGGATGAAAGCATTGGGAATATTCAGAAGTACTCTCTTGGCTTCAGTCTGGCTGGTCATGCTTGGGTCTGCTTTCGGGTTTATTGCCCTCGCTGCAGCGCAAGCAGTTGGGGTACAAACTGGCCCAAGGGAGGCAGGCGGGAAGATGATCGCAAAGACTGAAAAGAGTCCTTTTCTGGCCAAAGCTGCCCAATCTGTCAAAGGGCTTTCCTGGTTGTGTTACTACGGCCCTGATCGCGAGGTGCTGAAGCTCCCGGGCTACCAGTTGCTGATTCTGGAGGCCGATGCCCTTGGTCCGCTGAGCGCCAAAGATAAGAATGGCCGTAAATGCCTGGCCTATCTTGGCATTGGCGAAATTGTCGAAAGCCGCTGGTTCTGGCCGGAGCTTTCCGATAAGCCCTGGCTTTTGGAGGCAAATCCCGCCTGGCCAGGTTCTCGCCGCGTAGATCCCCGCAGTTCGGAGTGGGCGGAAATTTTGCTCGACAAGATTGCCCCGGCCTTGCTTGCCGCTGGCTATGACGGTTTTTTGCTGGATAACACCGATATTGGTGAATATCTTGAAAATCTTGATCCAGAGCGCTTTGCAGGCGCAAATCAGGCCGTGGTGGCTATTATCCGCGCCTTGCGCAAAAAATTCCCCAAGGCCCTGATTGTGGCCAATGGCGGCTTAAGCACAGCTTGCGAGGCAGCAGATTCCCTGGATGCCGTGATGCGCGAGAGTACGGTCTCCGCCTGGACAGCCAATGACGATGGAACATTTTCTTACGCTGATCTATCAACCCAAGGCCAGGCATGGCTCAGGCCGCGCCTGATGCGGGTTCGCGCTTGCGGTCTGCCTGTTTTGGCCCTGGAATATGCCGATCCTGAGAAGCCTGATGAACATCGGCGCATAAGTGAAATTGTGCGCAAGGCCGGGCATCATCCCTATATTGCTGAACGCAGCCTGATGCATTATCCGGGCGCAAAAAGCTCCGCTGACCAGAAAAATACGCAGATTCCAAAATAATAATGAAGATCACAAGCCTGCTTGCGCTCATTGGCTTTGCGCTGTTTATTGGCCTACTGGCCCTGCTCTCTTATCCGGAGGAAGATACGCGCATTGCCATGTACCTCGATGACAATAAACTGGAGAATGCCGAAGAACTTCTCTGGAAACGCCATGCGCGCAATCCTGACGATCTGCAAACTGTAGCTCAACTGGCAAATGTCCTGACCATGCGCGGCCAAAAGGAGCGTGCCAAGGAATTTATTCTTGATGCCTTGCGCCGTTTCCCGGATAATCTCGAATTAAGGCAGCGCATGGCCCTGATTCTCCTTGCGGAAAAAGACCCCCACGGCGCAGCCCAGATCCTTGAGCCAAGTGAGCGCAGCCCGGAGATCTGGAAACTGCTTGCCTGGGAATACCAGCAGATCAAGAGCTATGATCTGGCTGACGAAGCCCTTCTTGCAGCCTATCTGGATGACAAGGATAAACTGGAATTCTGGAGGACTTTGGCCTTATGGCGTGGGGATCGCGCTGACCTTGAAGGGGAGCGCATAGCCCTTGAAGCGGCCCTGAAAGAAGCTCCCGATGATCTGGATCTGCTTGGACGCTATCTGCATAACCGTTCCCGCGCAAATGACGTTACCACTGCGCTTGCAATTGCTGCACGGCTGAAAAAGGCAAAGCCGCTTGAACGCGGGCATCTGAATGATCTTTATCTCCTTGAGCGCTCTAGAAACAACTATCAGGCCGCACGCCAGATTATTGAGCAGATGCTTGCGCTCAAGGACTCTGGTCCTGCCGATAGCCTTGCCCTGGCATCCATTATGTATGCCCAGGGCAACCTGACCGAGGCGCAGCAGGTTCTGGAGGATTTGGCTAATTCGGGAAAGCCTTTTCCCAAGGAAATTGGCCAGGCCATCTTCTCGCAAACCCTGGAGGTGCGTGCTGGCCTTTTGTTCAAGGCGGCGCTCAAGGGAGACGAGCATGCCGTGCTGGCCGCGCTTAACTCCATGGAGAATCTGGTTGATTCCACAGCGCCGGATGTAGTGCGCAATATGATCTATGCCTGCCTTGCACTTTCGGATTTTTTCAAGGCTGCTGCCGCTGAACAGAAATTTGCCGAGCCTGACAAGATGCCGGAATCCATAGAGCGGGAAAGGTATTGGCTTGACCGCGCCAAGGCGATTTTTACCAGATATGAGCAAGCCCTGCCCTTTACCCAAATAGTTAATGCCCGTGTGGCCGCAGACCTTGCGGAGCGCTATGAGGACTGGCCTGCTTTGCGCCGTGCCTGGCGTATTGTGGTGGAGAAAGAGGCAGAAGATCCAGGCGCCTGGCTTGGCCTTGCCCGTGCGGCGCAACATCTTGGAGATAATCAGGAATGTCTGGAAAGTTTGCGCAAGGTGGAGGAGCTTGGGCCGAGTGATCAAAAAATGCGCCTGGCCCTGGCCTTGCAGTATCAGGCTCTTGCGCAAAATATGCCAGACAAGGCTTTGCAGCGTGAACAGATTGCCCGCCATGCTGACGGTCTGGCCATGGCTTATCTTGCTGATGCCTGGGAGGACACCCTTGCGCGTAACCTGTTTTACAGTTCTGTAGCTTGCCGCAATGTGGCCAGGGCTGAAGCTGTTCTTGCTGAAATGGAGCTTCGAGGCATTGCCACACCCTGGGAATACCTTGGCATTGCCGAGGCATATCTGCCCGCTTCGGCCAAGGGTTCTGGGCGCGGACGCATCGCTGCAAATGCACGTAAGGCGGTATCTGCCGATTTTCCCGAAGCCTGGCCGCGGCTGCTCTATATCTTTTTAAGCATTGAGGATAAGGAACAAATCCGCAAGGTGCTGGAGCTTATTGCCAAGTCTCCCTTGCCAAAGTCAACTGAGCTTTTGCGCCAGATGGCCTATGCCGAAGGTTATCTTGGCAATCTGGAAGCTGAGATTGCGTTGCTGGAACAGCGGGCGCGGCTCACCGGCAAAGTGGCGGACTGGGCCGAGATTGTTGACCGCAAATATAGGGCCGGGGATTTTCCCGCTGCTCTGGAAATACTGGCTCGCGCCGAGGCAATTCATCCCCGCGCTTCCGAATTGCTAGACCGCCGTGTGCAGATCCTGGTAGCCATGGACGATCTGGCTAGCGCCATAAGAAATTATAATCAGGCCAAGCGAAAGGATGCCAGGCTTGACGAAAAATTGTCAGCGCAAGCATTCTCCTCCCTTGGGCTTGCCTATGAAAGGAGCAATCTTCCAGATCGCGCCCGCCTTTTTTATAGGCAGGCGCTAAAGAAAAACCCCGGTGATTTTCGCGCCGCCTCCGGCATGGCTGCAATGGCCAGGCGTAGCGGCAATATGGCAGAAGCTGCGCGTTATTTGCAGGCTTGTCTTGAGCGAGATCCTAAAAACCTTTGGGCAAAGCTGGAACTTGCAGCTTTGAAACCCGAGCAGGGCAAGAAAAGATATAAGCAGATTTTGGCTGAAACAAAGCCGGATGCGCAGGGCAGGCTGAGCAAGGATGAACGTGTGCCTCGCGCCCTGGCCCTCTGGCGCACTGGCCGTATGCATGATGCCAGAAAGATCTATGCGCAGCTTATGCGTGAGACTGCGCAAAATCCGAGCATCAACAGCGACTATGCCCAGTTGCTTAGCGAGATGGGGGCAAGTGACGAGGCGGAGAAAATTCTTGCAAAAACCATCAAGGATTTTCCTGAACATATCCTGGCCTATCGCCAGCTTGCAAATGTTTATGCCCTGAGGGGAAATTATGGGCAAGCCCGGCAATTCCTTAAACAGGCCCTGCATCTTTCTCCCAATAACGCCGGAGTCTTGCGCGATCTCTCCGCACTTGCGCTAAGTCAAAAAAACCCAGCGAAGCGCGAAAATACTGGCTTAATGCAGGAATGCGCTAGACCTTTCCATGCGTTCACAAGTACCCCTCTAGTTGAGATTCCGGCGGTTAAAAGAATTACTGATTGTCTCATGCCATCTTTGCGTTTAACGTTTCAAATTGAGTAGGAATGTAAATGTTCCTGCGCCTATAATTAAACAGACCGCTGGCACAACCATAAGAATATTCCATAGTCCGTAAATTTGCGCCCCAAACCATTGCTGTCCGGCTAACGCCAAATAAAAAAGTCCAAAATTTCAATGAGATATGGTATAAAGATCTTGCAAAAAGCCTTACCAATAAGGAGATTTTGGACGTGAGCCACCATAATACACTCTTCTCCCAGACGCTACAGTTTATTCCCAGACATGTTTTTCAGAAACTTGTACGGCGTCACAAAACTGGGCGTTCCTCGAGCAAGCTCGGGTTTAAAGAGCAGTTCTCCACTATGGCTTTCATTCAGCTTGCCGCAAGGCGCTCTATGCGTGATGGGTTGCGCTGCCTTGAGGCTGTGGGGTCTCATTTGTATCACTGGGGGCTGAAAACTATTGCCCGCTTCAATTGCCGATGCGAACAGACCCAGCCGGTGGGATTTTTCAGGGATATGTTCGCCGAAATGTATGCCTTATGTGCGGCAAAAGCTCCAGAACACAAGTTTCGTTTCCAATCCAAACTGTTCAGCCTGAACTCCACTCCCATCAGGCTCTGCCTCTCGCTTTTCCGCTGAGCTTCATTTCGCCAGTGCAGAGGCGGTATCAAAATGCACACACTGCTGGATCACGATGGTCATATCCCAGCTTTTACAACTGTCACCGATGCCCGAACCCATGAAAGCCGCGTTCTCCGCTCTTTAGAACTCCCCAAAGGCTCCATAGTCGTTTTGACAAGGGATTCATCAGTTATCGCTGGTTTCGAAGCCTTGGGGAATGAAGCATATTTTTTGTGACCCGTCTCAAACGCAACGTCTTTTATAAACTCTATAAACTCCTCAGCCGTTGTCCGATGAACCGCAAAAACCGGCATCATATCAGACCACATCATTGAGATAGCAAGCCAGGGTAAGCGCTCGCGGCTACGGAGTATCGGTTACCAAGACCTGGAAAACGGCAAGCACTACGAATTCTTAACCAACCATTTCCATCTGAGTCCTAAAATCATCGCGGAGATTTACAAAGAACGCTGGAAAATCGAGCTATTCTTCAAAGAAATCAAACAGAATCTCCGTATCAAAAGCTTTGATGGCAACTCAGAAAATGCCGTGTTCATCCAGATCTACACGGCCCTGACTGTATATCTGCTCCTAGCGTATCAAAAATTTCTCAGCCGTATCGGTCTGTCCGTTCAACAACTCCTTCAGCTAATCCAGTTTAATCTTCTATGTCAGACCTCCCTGGAAGAACTGCTGAATCCAAGATGACGAAAATAATGAGATTTCCTATGACTTCAGACTGTTAGACATGGTCGCTTAGCCGGACAGCAATGCGTCCTGGTAAATCAATGGATAATGGGCATATAGAGAGCTTTAATGGGAAACTCCGTGACGAATATCTGAATCAGAATGTTTTTCTGTCCTTGGCTGATGCCAGGGACAGCCTTGAAAGATGAAGACATGATTACAATGAGGAACGCCCCCACTGTTCTTTAGGCTGGATGACCCCAAAGGGATATCGAGAGAAATATCAACCCTCAACTCAGGTGGAGTATTAATTTATACTTGGTATCATATACGGGGTAGGGGCATCCAAGAAGGATGCCCTGAATCGCATGGAGAAAGGGCAGATTGCTCCTAAGATGAGCAGGCTGGATGACATCGCCCGAATACTCCAATGCCCAGTGCCATATCTCTTCCGCTCGGCGAACAATGCCTTTTCTGATAGATGCGCAATCATTTCGGATATCCTTGCTTCTCTCCCTGTGGATGCCCAGGAAGTGCTTGTCGGTCTTGTTACCGACCTTGCCAGAGTGATAAATCATCATCGAAATTAACCTGCCTTTCCTGCCTGAAAATTCATTTCACAAATCATAGCTCGCCTTCCATCCCCCTGCCTAGAAAACTTCTCTTTCCGCAGCAAAGTCAGAATAATCAGCAAGAAAATTCAGGCTAGAGAAATTATTGAGCCAGTCCATTAACGTGTGGACTGGTTTGGATTTATTTTGAGTTCATCTGGCTTGATATCTGAAAAATTGCGATTAAAAGTCTACTTATGAAGATTGAAAATCAAAAGATGGTATCCAAGGCAAATGAAGGCCAGGCTGATCAGCGCTGCCTGCGTCTCCTGAAAATCATGAGTGAAATCCGCAATGAGCCAGGCCAGCCCCTGCGGAATGTGCTGGAAAAATTCGCCATCTCGCGCAGCCAGTTCTATAAGGACAAGGATGCCCTTGCCTCCTATGGTTTCAGCTTTGAATACCGCAAGGCGCATGGCTTCAGGATCATCGAAGACAGGCTTACGCCGCTCAATGACTTGAGCCTTTCCGACAGGGTAACCCTGCTTTTTGCCCTGGAAGACTTATGCGCTTCCCAGGATGGAATATTGGCTGCCAAAGCCATTGAAATTGCACGCAAGCTTGCAGGTGGCCTTGGAAGCCCATTTAAGGAGCAACTGCTCCACTGTTTTGACCAGGAGGTTACACATAAAGCCTTTGGGGTTAATCCAGATATTTTTCTGAGCCTGGTGAATGCTGTAAAGGGCGACGCAGGATAAAAATTCTCTATTGCGGGAGCAAGAACTGGAAGGAAAGCTGGCGGCTCATTGATCCCAAACGTGTCTATATGCGCCAGCACATTCTTTATCTCTATGCGCGTTGCCTGGATGACACGCCTTATGCCTGGAAGGTATTTCGCCTGAGCCGGATTCACCAAATCCATGAAACCGGTGTCAGCTTCCGCTTTGATTCCAATGAAGATGACGGCTTTTACGCCAGACAAAAGAATGCCTTTATCAGCTTTCTTGGCGATGCCCCAAAAGCTATCAGCATTCGCTTTTCGGGAGAGGCTGTGCCCTTCATAAAGGAACAGCAATGGCACACAAGCCAGCAGCTTGAGGAACAGCCTGATGGCAGTCTGCTCTTTACGGTAAAGGTAGCTGAGCCAATGGAAGTTGTAAGATGGGCCAGTCAATTTGGCGCTAACGCGGAAATTGTATCCATAGAAAATGATGAACTCTAAAACGTCTTCTGGGAATATATGAATATATATTACCATGATAGACTATGAATATAATGGCACAGGAAATATAGGAGAGAAAGTCAATGATACTCATTATCTATTGGATCATCTTGATCCTCATCATCGGGTATTTCTTAATGGTCATAGGGACTGCAATAGCAATGACACCAGTTCATCTCTGGCGTCAGTTTCAAATTTGGCTCAGGCAGGACTGTGGAACGATTACCATGTGGATAAATAGGATGCGCAGAAATTGGAATCGACAAATCCCTAATGCCAATAACAACTATATGGCCTCAATCACGTTTATTCACGGCAAATGCGAGGTCTGTGGCCGTGAGTTTGTAGGCACAACCCAGGATTCGGAGTCATGCCTTTTCCATGTTGAAATGAGTGTCAATGGCAAGGACAAAATTACCAGAGTTGTTTGCAAGGACTGCCTGAGCAATATAGCTGGCTCAACTGACGTAACCGACCTGAGAAAGGATCAAGCAGTCATTTCCAGGTCTGCGGGGCAGTTTGGCAAGTTTTTTGAAAGGCCCAATAGCTGATTGGATTAACTTAATGCTTCCCGGCATGGGCGCATAAAAAAGCCTGAAGTCCTATGTTCATAGGGAATCGCGCTTTCTGCGCCCACTGTCGAAGCCTAATTTTTTCATCCGGCATCGCAAGGTGGGGCGGTTGATCCCAAGCAGATCTGCTGCCTCGCCTTTGCCTGCAAGCCGTCCATTGGCACTGCACAGGGCATCATCAATATGCGTCCGCTCCGGGCTTTCGCCAAGCCTTTCATAGCTTACACTTCCAGGGCGTTCATCTTTGGGTATTTCAGGGCAGGGAGCACTTTTGCCAAGAGGCTGAATCCCTTGCCGGGAGGCAAGAATGACGCCTAGACAAGCCGCAATTTGCTCAGGAGCTTTTTACGATTTGCGGAAATCTTGCCTGCATGGATTTTCCGCATTTTTTAGGCAAGCCTGCCTGACTTCTGCCCAATACGGGCCAAAAAATATATTAAAATATATAGATGGAAAATATTTTCGTTTCGGCATAATATCCGTTACAGTATTTGTACAAAAGATATTCTCCGCAAAATTTATCCAAAGGAGCGTCTTATGTCTGTGGAATACTTGAAAAAAGCTACTAAAACTCCCGAAAGCAATACAGCCGCCGCACAGCAGGTGGTCACGGAAATGCTCTCCGAGATCCAGAAGCGCGGCGAGGAAGCGGTAAAGGAGTACGCCCTTAAGCTGGACAAATGGTCCGGACCCATTGTCATGACAAAAGAGGCCATTGACGAGGGAATCAAGGATGTTCCAGAGAGCGTTAAGCGCGACATCGAATTCAGCGCCAAGCAGGTATATGATTTTGCAAAGGCCACACGCGATTCCATCAAGGATTTTGACGTGGAGCTTTATCCAGGTGTTACAGCCGGCCAGCGCGTAATCCCGGTCAATGTGGTGGGCTGCTATGCCCCGGCAGGCCGTTATGCGCATATCGCATCGGCTTATATGGGCGTGGCTACGGCCAAGGCCGCTGGCGTGGGCACAATCATAGCCTGCTCTTCACCTTTCCGTGGCGGCGGCATGCACCCTTATCTTCTCTATGCCTTCAAGGTGGCCGGGGCTGATATTATTATGACCCTTGGCGGCGTGCAGGCCATTGCCTCCATGGCCTATGGCCTTTTTACAGGCAAGGAGGCAGATGTGGTGGTCGGCCCTGGCAACAAATTTGTGGCCGAAGCCAAGCGCACGCTCTACGGCAAGGTCGGCATTGATGTTTTTGCCGGGCCATCGGAGATTGCGGTGATTGCAGATGAGACAGCGGATCCTGAAATCGTGGCCTATGATCTCGTAGGGCAGGGTGAGCATGGCGTGGAATCGCCGGTATGGCTGATCACCACGAGCCGCGATCTCGCTGAAAAAGTGATGAAGATGGTGCCTGAGATTATCGACACCCTGCCGCCTCTGGCCAAGGAAGCCGCTTCCAATGGCTGGCGCGATTACGGCGAGGTAATTCTCTGCTCAACCCGCGAAGAAGTTGTCGCCAAATCCGATGAATATGCGCCTGAGCATCTGGAAGTGCAGGCCAAGGATCTGAAATGGTGGCTGAATAATCTTACCTGCTACGGCTCCCTCTTCCTGGGCGAGCAGACTACAGTGGCCTTTGGCGACAAATGTAGCGGACCAAACCATGTTCTGCCCACAAAAAGGGCAGCCAAATACTCTGGCGGCCTCTCCGTCCACAAATTCTTGAAAACCCTTACCTGGCAGGAAATGACCAATGACGCGGCCCTGCACATTGGCGCTGTGTCCGCGCGTATTTCCCGCCTGGAAGGCATGGAGGCCCATGCCCGCACCTGTGATGTGCGCATAGCCAAATACGCCCCTGGGCAGAAGTTTGAACTAGGCGAACCGGTAAAAGAGTAAACAAGTCTTAAAAGGAGACGAGGATGGATATATCCAAACTCTTCAGGCTGGATGGCAAAACCGCCCTTGTGACTGGCGGAAACTCAGGAATCGGCGAGGCCATGGCTACCGCTTTGGGACTGGCTGGCGCAAGCCTTGTACTGGTGGCGCGCAGGCAGGCGGAATTGGAAGCGGCGCAAAAGAAGCTAGAAGCCCAGGGCATAAAGGCTGGCATCCTGGCTTCCGATCTATCCACGCCAGAAAAAATCCTGGCCACTGGCAAAACGGCCCTGGACAAGTTCGGTCAGATTGACATCCTGGCCAATGTGGCCGGAGTGAATCTGCGCCAGCCCTATATGGATGTGACTCCCGAGGGCTGGCTTTTGCATCTTAACCTGCATCTTTCTGCGCCATTTTTCTTAACCCAGATTCTTGCGCCAGAGATGGCCAAACGCGGCTGGGGGCGGATAATCAATATCGCTTCCCTGCAATCCTGGCGCGCTTTTGCCAACAGCGCCCCCTATGGCGCCTGCAAGGGCGGTATAATGCAGCTCACACGGGCCATTGCTGAAGCCTGGTCAAAGAACGGCATTACTTGCAATGCCATTGGCCCAGGCTTCTTCCCCACTCCGCTGACAATGCCGGTATTCAGCAATCCAGAACTGGCTGGCAAAAATGCCGCGCAAACCTGCATGGGCCGCAATGGCGATCTCGAAGATCTGTATGGGGTGACTGTATTCCTGGCCAGCGATGCCTCTGCATATATTACCGGCCAGACTATCATGGTGGATGGGGGCTTTACTGCACGCTAAGCTGAAGAAGGAGGGAGAATGAAAGCGCTGGTTTACACCCGACCTGATGAAATTGAATTCATGGATCAGCCCGATCCTGTGCCTGCCCCTGATGAAGTGATTATCCGGGTATTGGCCTCGGGAATCTGCGGCTCTGACATGCATGCCTTTCATGGACATGACCCAAGGCGTAACCCGGGCCTTGTCATGGGCCATGAACTTGCTGGCGAAATCAGCCATAGTGAATCGCCCCTGTTCAAGGTGGGCGACGCTGTCACTGTTGATCCGCTGATTACCTGCGGCGTCTGCGATTATTGCCGTACCGGCAGGGATAATCTCTGCTCAAACAGGGGTATGATCGGTATGACCAGGCCGGGCGCCTATGCGGAATATATGTCTATTCCGGCAAAGTCGGTTATTCCGCTTCCTGCTGGCATGCCCCCTGTTCGCGCCGCCCTGGCTGAGCCGGCGGCCACAGTTATGCATGCGCTTAATTTTTCCATCTCGAAAATGGTTCGGCCGGTTCAAGAACAGCGTGTGCTGATAATGGGCGGCGGTGCCATTGGCATGCTCATGACCATTTTGCTTTATTCCTATGGCGTGCGCAAAATCGATCTGGCAGAAACCAATCCTCTGCGCCGTGAAACCGTGTCAAAACATACTCATGCGCGTGTTTTCGATCCCATTGCCGAGCCAGTGGCGGAAAACGCCTATGGATATGCTGTGGACGCGGTTGGCCGCAAGGTGACGAGAAATTCTGCCATTCATGGCTTGAAGCCCAATGGGCTGCTCATGCATATCGGCTTGCAGGAATGGTCCAGCGAAATTGATATGCGCAAGATAACCCTTGCGGAGCTTATTGTTCTTGGCTGTTATACTTATAGCTACCAGGAACTTAAGGAAACGGTTAACGCATTGAACGATGGCTTGTTTGGCGATTTGTCCTGGGTTGAGGAACGCCCACTTTCCGAAGGGCCAAATGCCTTCAAGGATATAGCGGCTGCAAAAACTCCTGCAGCCAAAATTGTCTTGCGTCCGTAAAATATGCAAAGAGACTTATGTAAGAGCAAAGCTTAACCGCAACTTCTGTGGCTCTGGTGATTGCAAGAACACTTGAGCGCCAAGGTCACGGATGTTATGCTTGTACGGGCACTTGCCAGACGCAGGTTGTTTTTTGTCACTGTACCGGTGATGACTACTCTAATGCCAGGATGCTGCTCATTCTGGATTAGCCTGCTTGTTATTTACTGCATGGCTATTCCTCTGCTTCGCAGAAGGTTCGAAACTGCCAGGCAAGTGCCCGCTTTTTATGAAGATTGAACAAGAAAATATTCTTTCAAAATTCAAGAAACTTAGAACACTTTCTGATCTGGCAGAGTATTTGGGTTTTGCGCCACAGAAATTTAGTTATATTCTATATAAGTTAAATGGTGGCCCGGATTACCAATACCACAATTTTGCAATAAAAAAGCGATCTGGCGGTTGCAGACAAATATCTTCTCCTGACTCCAGGTTAAAGTCACTCCAACGGTGTCTTGCTGACAAGCTTTATGACATTTATCTGCCCAAAAAAGCGGTAAATGGCTTTGTGCGTAAAAGAACAATACTTACAAATGCACAAGTCCATTCACGCAAAAAATATGTATTCAAAATAGATCTGAAAGATTTCTTCCCATCAATACATTATGGTAGGATTCGCGGACTTTTAATAGCCAATCCTTATGGGCTGCATTGGGATATAGCAAGCTTGATTGCAAAAATAGCCTGTCTGGATGGAAAACTTCCCCAAGGATCACCATGTTCACCAATAATTTCTAACATGATTTGTGCATTCATGGATCACCAACTGACCGAATTGGCAAAAGTTTGTGGATGTTATTATACAAGATATGCAGATGATCTGACATTTTCAACAAATAAGAAAGAATTTCCTTGTGAGCTTGCAATATGCGAGGGGGGAATATGGCATCCTGGTGGCGCACTTTCAGCGATAATAGAAAAAAATAGCTTTTCAATCAACGTACAAAAAACATTGATGCGAACCCGGTCTGATAGACAACTTGTCACAGGGATTGTTGTGAATGATTATCCCAATACGCCAGAGCTTGCTGAAGCAGGTTCGCGCCATGTTGCATGATTGGCAGGTTAATGGCCTCATTAATGCGCAGGATAAGTATCATTCAAAGTTCGACTTGAACAACCGAAAAAATCCAGGAACGAATAATGTTGATTTTAAGGCTGTTGTCAGGGGAAAACTCGAGCATTTGAGATATGTACGTAATTTCAGGATTGATACCTTGAATAAAATGGATAAAGAAGAATGTATAAGAAAACGAAGAAAATACGTAAAAAATGATTTACAGACTATCCATAAAGATCAATATTATAAATATTATATGCAATATGAATTTTTGTATATAAGAGACTGCGAATTACCAACAATTATTGTAATCCCCCCGAAAAAAAGTAGCATTCAGAAGTAGAATTT